>ENA-OPAG01001491-OPAG01001491.1-human-gut-metagenome-genome-assembly--contig:-NODE-1491-length-11946-cov-3.468001_pt1 | contig 11946 bp, 9 predicted proteins | sample MGYA00241053_ERZ501422 | MGnify/ENA primary metagenome ERZ501422 (study PRJEB25962, sample SAMEA2042619) | human gut metagenome | biome: human gut; feature: human-associated habitat; material: faeces... | reverse complement strand
ATACCGATATGGGATTCTTCTCCGTTCTGCTCTTTCTATTTATCGGTACTATTCTCACAATGATCGTTCAGGCGTCTGCCGCAACGATGGCTATTACTTTAATTATGTGCGCCAACGGATGGATTAGCCTGGAGCTTGGTGCTGCATTGGTGCTGGGTGAGAATATCGGAACCACGATTACAGCAAACCTGGCTGCCCTGACAGCCAATTCGCAAGCGAAACGAGCTGCTTTGGCCCATTTCGTTTTCAACGTTTTCGGTGTGATCTGGGTATTGATTATTTTTCATCCCTTTATGGTATTTGTCAATTGGGTGGTGGATAGTTTCTTCCATCCGGGAAGTGCCGAAGTAGCCATTTCTTATAAGTTGTCTGCTTTCCACTCTATCTTTAATATATGTAACGTCTGCCTGCTGATTTGGGGAGTGAAACTGATTGAACGTACCGTGTGTGCCATTATTCGTCCGAAAGAAGAAGACGAAGAGCCACGTTTGCGTTTCATTACCGGTGGCATGCTTTCCACGGCCGAACTTTCAATACTTCAGGCCCGCAAGGAAATCCATTTGTTCTCCGAACGTATTCACCGTATGTTCGGCATGGTGCAGGATCTGCTGCATACGGAAAAAGATGACGACTTCAATAAATTATTCAGCCGGATTGAAAAGTATGAGAATATCAGCGATAATATGGAGTTGGAGATAGCCAATTACTTGAATCAAGTGTCCGAGGGACGATTAAGTTCGGAAAGTAAGCTTCAGATACGTGCCATGCTTCGTGAGGTGACTGAGATTGAAAGCATTGGCGACAGTTGTTATAACCTGGCACGTACCATCAGCCGAAAGCGTCAGACCAATCAGGATTTTACAGAGAAACAGTATGAACACATTCACTTCATGATGAAGCTGACGAACGATGCCCTGTCACAAATGATTGTCGTGGTTGAGAAACCCGAGCATCAGAGTATCGATGTCAATAAGTCGTTCAATATTGAAAATGAAATAAATAACTATCGTAATCAACTGAAGAATCAGAACATTCTGGATGTGAACAATAAAGAATATGATTATCAGATGGGTGTTTATTATATGGATATTATTGCCGAATGCGAGAAGCTTGGTGACTATGTGGTAAATGTAGTGGAAGCAAGCAGTGACGTAAAGGAAAAGAAAGCATCTTAACAGGTCGATGAACCGTGAACGATGAACGATAAATGATGAATAAAGTGTGATTGGTACACTTACGGTTCATCGTTTATTGTTCATCGTTCAAAAACGTCCGTTGTTTATAAGTTATCCATTATACGGTTCGAAATCTTCTTTCCCAACTCCACAAAGGGGGCATACCCAATCATCAGGGATATCTTCAAACTGTGTTCCTGGTTCGATTCCGCTTTCCGGATCACCTGTCTCCGGATCGTAAATATAATCACAAACGGTGCAAATGTACTTCATGTCGTCTCTTTTTTTTAAGTTTATGCAAATATAACAAAAGGATTGGATATATTGTTCACTTATTTTTTCTTTTTGGTTAATAAAACACTACCTTTGCCATAACAACAAAGCATTAATCAAGCAGTTATAAATTATGATGTGGCAGATTGTATTAATAGGGGTATGTGTCTCTTTTCTGGGAGCATTTCTGTGGGAAAGAAGAAAACGTAAGTTTATGCAATCTGCATCAGACCGGAAACTGGAGAATGTAAATCGCTTGTTTGATGCTATCCTAACGCATATTCATGCTTATGTCCTTGTTATCGATTCTGATTTTAAAGTCCTGAAAACAAATTATTATGATTTGACTCACCTCAATCCTGATGGTAAAGAAAAGCGCGTCGGTGATTTATTGCAATGTCAGAATGCATTGTCTGCCAAGGGAGGATGCGGAACCCATGCTTTTTGTCAGGAATGTCCTGTAAGAGGGGCTATCGGGGCTGCTTTTCGTCAGAAGAGCGAGTTTACCGATCTGCAGTCTTCACTGAATATTGCCATAGGCGAAGATGAATTTATAAAATGCAACGTAATGATTTCGGGAGTTTTTATGACTCTGGATGGTGAAGACCGTATGGTACTGACGGTGCATGACATCACTTCCATCAAACATACGGAAGAGGCGCTGGCCGAGGCTAAGGAGAAAGCCGAAAACGCCGATCGTTCTAAATCGGCCTTCCTTGCCAACATGAGCCATGAGATCCGTACTCCATTGAATGCCATCATCGGTTTCTCCGAACTGCTGGCTGCTGCCACCGAGGAAAAGGAAAAGCAGAAATATCTGGAAATCCTCCATACAAACAGTGAACTCCTATTGCAATTGGTGAATGACATTCTCGATTTATCGAAGATTGAAGCCGGTACATTAGAGTTTGTTTATTCTGATGTTGATATCAATCTGTTACTGGCCGATCTGGAACAATTGTTCCAAATGAAGATCGGCTGTGATTCACCTGTACAGATAATTACCGAGCCCGGATTACCCTCATGCACGGTTCATTCCGACCGGAACCGTATCGCCCAGGTTGTATCCAATTTTGTGTCTAATGCGATCAAGTTTACCACAGAAGGCAGCATTCGTATCGGATATAAGCCTTGCGAGAATGGACTTCGGTTTTATGTCACCGATACCGGTTCGGGCATTTCAGCAGATAAGCTGGGAGGTGTATTCGACCGTTTCGTACGTCTGCAGAGTGATAAAAACGGCACCGGGCTGGGACTTTCCATCTGTAAGACGATTGTGAATAAACTGGGTGGGGAAATCGGAGCTGAATCGGTGGAAGGTCAGGGGAGCACTTTCTGGTTTACCTTGCCCGAATATTCGGATATTAAACCTAAAGTGATTATCGAAAAAGAGCAAGAAGAGGCGTCTTCTGTTGTGTCGGTTCCTGCTGCGGGGGTAAACGGTGATAAGAAATTGACAGTATTGGTGGCAGAAGATATGGAAGATAATTATCGCCTTTGTGAAGCTATCCTTGCTTCCCGTTACGAACTCTATTGGGCACATAATGGTGAAGAAGCCATTTCCCTTTTCCTGAAAAACCAGCCCGATATCATCTTGATGGATATTCGTATGCCCGAGGTGAACGGTTATGAAGCTACGGAGGCTATCCGGCAAATGTCGGCTACTGTGCCTATCATTGCTCTCACAGCTTTTGCTTACGAAGAAGACCGCCAAAAGATTATGCAGAGTGGCTTTACCGATTTCCTGACGAAGCCTATTTCATCGAGAATCTTGTTGGGAAAACTGGAATCCTTAAAAAAGATTTAAGAAACATTCTATACCGGATTTATGTTGTATTTTTGCAACCTCTAATTTAATGTATGTATCTGCATGACTGCAAAGAACGACGATTATTTTCATTTGGGCCTTACTGATCAAGAAGTCCTCCAAAGCCGGGAGAAACATGGTGTTAACCTGCTGACGCCACCCAAGCGTCCTTCTCTCCTCAAACTCTATCTGGAAAAATTTGAAGATCCTGTTGTACGGGTATTACTCGTTGCGGCTGTGTTCTCCCTTATCATCTCGATTATTGAGAATGAATATGCTGAAACCATCGGTATCATAGCTGCTATCCTGCTGGCAACCGGCATTGGTTTCTATTTTGAATATGATGCGAACAAAAAGTTTGATTTGCTGAATGCTGTCAATGAAGAGACTTTGGTAAAGGTGATTCGTAATGGGCGCATTCAGGAGATTCCCCGTAAGGATGTGGTAGTCGGTGATATTGTGGTACTGGAAACCGGTGAGGAGATCCCTGCCGATGGAGAACTGATAGAAGCCATCTCCTTACAGGTGAATGAATCGAACCTGACCGGAGAGCCGGTAATTAATAAAACAACGGTAGAGGCGGATTTTGATGAAGAAGCTACGTATGCCTCCAATCTGGTGATGCGTGGCACGACTGTGGTCGACGGTCACGGATCGATGAAAGTACTTCGTGTGGGAGATGCCACGGAGATTGGGAAAGTGGCACGTCAGAGTACGGAGCAGAGCACGGAACCTACGCCCCTTAATATCCAGTTGACTAAGCTGGCTAACCTGATAGGTAAAATCGGTTTTACCGTAGCGGGGCTTGCTTTCCTTATTTTCTTTATAAAAGATGTAGTACTCTATTTTGATTTTGGAGCTTTGAATGGCTGGTATGACTGGTTGCCGGTGTTGGAGCGTACCCTGAAATACTTCATGATGGCAGTCACCTTGATTGTGGTCGCCGTCCCCGAAGGGTTACCTATGAGCGTAACGCTCAGTCTGGCCCTGAATATGCGCCGTATGCTTGCCACCAATAATCTGGTTCGTAAGATGCACGCTTGCGAAACGATGGGAGCCATTACCGTGATTTGTACAGATAAGACCGGTACGTTGACGCAGAACCTGATGCAGGTGCACGAGCCTAACTTCTATGGTTTGAAGGATGGCGGGAAGCTGGCAGATGACAATATCAGCAAATTGATAGCAGAGGGAATCAGTGCTAACTCGACTGCTTTTCTTGAAGAGACGGGAGAGGGAGAAAAGCCAAAAGGGGTGGGCAATCCTACTGAGGTTGCTTTGTTGTTGTGGCTGAACGGTCAGAACCGTAACTATCTTGAACTCAGAGAAAGGGCGCAGGTACTCGACCAATTGACGTTCTCTACCGAGCGTAAGTTTATGGCTACTTTGGTGAAGTCTCCGCTGATAGGCAAGAAAGTGCTATATATAAAAGGTGCGCCTGAGATTGTGCTTGGCAAATGCAAAGAGGTGATTCTTGACGGTCGTCGTGTGGATAGTGTGGAATACCGTTCCACTGTCGAAGCGCAGTTGCTGAGTTATCAGAATATGGCTATGCGTACACTTGGTTTTGCATTCCGCATAGTAGAGGACAACGAACCGGACGATTGTGTGGCCCTTGTGTCGGAAAACAACCTGAACTTCCTTGGTGTGGTTGCTATTTCCGATCCTATACGTCCCGATGTACCCGCAGCGGTGGCTAAGTGCCAGTCGGCAGGTATCGGTATTAAGATTGTTACCGGAGATACTCCGGGCACAGCAACTGAGATTGCACGCCAGATCGGATTGTGGAAACCGGAAGATACGGAGCGTAACCGCATAACGGGAGTTGCTTTCGCCGAACTGAGCGATGAAGAAGCCCTGAATAGAGTGATGGATCTGAAAATCATGTCCCGCGCCCGTCCTACCGACAAGCAGCGCCTGGTGCAGTTGCTCCAGCAGAAAGGAGCCGTAGTAGCTGTGACCGGTGACGGAACCAATGATGCCCCGGCACTTAATCATGCACAGGTAGGGCTTTCGATGGGTACCGGAACTTCAGTTGCCAAAGAGGCCAGTGACATCACTTTGCTGGACGACTCTTTCAACAGTATCGGGACTGCTGTGATGTGGGGGCGGTCACTTTATAAGAATATCCAGCGTTTCATCGTATTTCAGCTGACCATTAACTTTGTGGCACTTCTCATCGTATTGCTCGGTTCTATTGTGGGAACAGAACTACCGTTGACTGTGACCCAAATGTTATGGGTAAATCTCATCATGGATACATTTGCCGCTTTAGCTTTGGCTTCTATTCCGCCAAGTGAGAGTGTTATGAACGATAAACCGCGTCGCAGTACTGATTTTATTATTAGTAAAGCGATGCAACATAATATATTCGGTGTCGGTACACTCTTTCTGGTAGTACTGATGGCGATGATATACTACTTTACAAATGCCGACGGTGGAATGACGGTACAGCGGTTGACCATTTTTTTCACCTTCTTTGTAATGCTTCAGTTTTGGAATCTGTTCAACGCCCGTGTGTTTGGCACTACCGATTCAGCATTCAAGGGTCTTACGAAGTCGTACGGAATGGAATTGATTGTACTGGCCATCCTGGGTGGGCAGTTTCTTATAGTGCAGTTCGGTGGAGCTGTATTCCGTACAGAACCGCTCGACTGGCAAACATGGCTTATCATCATCGGTTCTTCTTCTCTCGTCTTGTGGATTGGAGAATTGATTCGCTTGGTTAAACGTTTAACTCAGAAATGAAAATGAAAGCTATTTATCACAGTGGACGCAAAGAAAGTGTCTTTTATGAACAGGATATAAAAACTCCGTTTCCTTTGTGTGCTCTGTCGTGTATAAGCTTTCAAAAACAGAATAGAGATGAAAAGAAAAGGAATTAAAAACCTTATTTTTGATTTTGGTGGTGTATTGATTAATCTCGACCGTCAGCGTTGTATAGAAAACTTCCGGAAGTTGGGATTAGAGAAGGTGGACGAATTGTTAGGCATGTATTCTCAGCAGGGAATCTTTATGCAACATGAGAAAGGGTTGATCTCGTCAGCCCAGTTTCGTGATAGTATCCGCGGGCAGATAACTCAGGAGGTGACGGATGAGCAAATTGATGCTGCTTGGAATAGTTTCTTGGTGGATATCCCACGTTTTAAGCTTGATATGTTATTGAAACTCCGCGAGAAATATGTGGTCTATCTGCTGAGCAATACCAACGAGATACATTGGAAGTGGGCATGTGAGCATGCGTTTCCGTATCGGGGCTTCCGTGTAGAAGACTATTTTGAAAAGATGTACCTCTCGTATGAAATGAAAATGGTAAAGCCCGCTGAAGAGATTTTCCGGGGAGTGCTTGATGATGCAAACCTCGATCCGCGCGAAACTTTTTTCATAGATGACTCCGAAGCCAACTGCCAGGGCGCCCAGGCATTGGGCATCTCTACCTATACAGTGAAACCCGGTGAAGACTGGAGACCGCTTTTTGCCGAGAATTAAAATAAATAGGAGAAACAGCATGCAGATAATCCGTAATATACCGGGAGTTCTACCCGAACCATGTGTTGCCACCATCGGTTTCTTCGATGGAGTACATATGGGGCATCGCTTTCTGATAGAACAAGTCAGAGAGTTGGCTGCGGCTCGTGGATTGCGTTCTGCACTGATTACTTTTCCCATTCATCCTCGTAAGGTGATGAATGCAGACTATCGTCCGGAGTTATTGACCACTTCGGAAGAGAAACTGGCGCTGCTTGAAGAAACGGGCGTGGATTATTGCTTTATGCTTGATTTTACACGTGAAGTATCACATCTGACTGCCCATGAATTTATGTCCGATATCCTGAGAGACCGTTATCGGGTGCAGACACTTGTCATCGGATATGACCACCGCTTCGGGCACAATCGTAGTGAAGGCTTTGAGGATTATTGCCGTTATGGCTCTGAAATGGGAATAGAGGTGATTCGTGCTCGTGCCTGTGTGTGTGATGATCTTCATATAAGCTCTTCTGTCATTCGTAAGATGTTGCATCAGGGCGAAGTAGATCGGGCTGCACGTTGTCTGGGTTACGACTATTTTCTGGATGGTACGGTGGTGAGCGGTTATCAGGTAGGAAGGAAAATCGGATTCCCTACGGCCAATCTCAGTGTAGACGATCCTGATAAGTTGGTTCCTGCCGATGGTGTCTATGCAGTTCATGTCACGTTCGACGGGCATACTTATAATGGTATGCTCAATATCGGTACTCGTCCCACGATAGGGAATGGTCCCGAACGTTCGATAGAAGTGAATATCCTCCATTTTCATTCCGATATTTACGATAAATTTATCCGGCTCTCTTTTGTAAAATATCTCCGTCCGGAGCTGAAGTTCGATGGGATTGAAGGATTGATAGCGCAGCTTCATCAGGATGCAGCCGATGTGGAAGCGCTTTTGGGGAAAATACAAAATGTCAATTGACATTTTGTATTTTTTGTTTGCCACTGAGTGAGTTATATTCGGCCCGTTATCTTCCGGCTCTTAAATAGGAGCTTGTTTTGTGAATTCGGTTTTTCAGATAGTCATCCTGATTGCGGATAATACATGTCTCTTGTTCTGTTTTGAGCCTGTTCTGTGTTCTTTAATTTGCAGAATATTCTGTTTTAAGGTGCAAATCGTTATTTCCTCCCCGATCATTCTATGCGTGCTGAAAAATGATTGCAGGCATGCAAATGTCCTCTTTTGTCTCTCTTCCGGCTTCATGCAGGTGAAGTTTTGAACTAATGAAGCTTTTGTTTTAACCCAATGATGTCTTTCTTTTAATGGTATGTGACCTCTCTTCTAAAGATATCATGCATATTTATTGGAAATCTTCGGTCGATGTTGCATCTTATTGCATGTTATATGCGTCTTGTATGCATTTTCTTCTTCCTGTTTGATGATTTATGTTTTAGTGCGTGTCAGTAGATTAGGATGAATAGTGGCAGAGTGACGTCTAAAGGCGTAATACACTATCAAATGGATATACCCTCCCTGACGCTGGTTCTTTGAGGCTTCTTTATATCAGCGTTTATCCTCTACAAATATCGAAAAACATTCTATATTTATTGTTTATCGATAAATAATTATCGAATTACTTGTTTAGGTGAAAATTAATATGAATCTTTGCATATCGAAAAACGATAAATTATTATTGAATAACATAACGAATCTTCAAAGTAAGTTTTATGAGAAAGTCATTGATGAGCATTACGATGTTGGTAGTATCCATCTCCATGTTAGCTTTGTTTGTATGTAGTTCAGTTTTGCATGGTCACCATACAAATAGCTCTTCTACCGAAGCGGTAGTCAATTAAAACCGTTATCTTTGTACATATTTAAAACAAAAGACTGAATGAAAACGGCGATCAAATTAATTCTGATTTATCTGGGAATCCAGCTTATTTGCGGTGGGCTGATCGGTATTCCTTTTACTATCATTGCCCGTATGAATGGTGGGAGCGTAGATGCCACCCGGGTTTCGGAGTTGACATTGGCTCCTTCGATGCTGCTTTCCATGGCAGTGATGTTTTTTTATTTATGGAAAGCACACTATATACCCAAAGACAAGACAAGTTGGTCATTCATTTCATTTCCATTTCTGATCATAACGTTTCTGATAGGCTTGTCGATGACTGTCCTGATGGATCTGTTGACTGCCGTCTTATCTTGGGTACCTGATATTCTGGAACAGCAGTTCGACGCTCTCCAGTCCGGTTGGTTAGGCATTGTGGCCATTACTTTGTTGGGGCCGATTCTTGAGGAACTTCTGTTCCGTGGTGGTGCCACTAAGGCATTGCTTGAACGCTATTCTCCCCGGAAAGCCATCTTCCTTTCGGCACTGCTTTTCGGAGTATTTCATTTGAATCCGGCTCAGATAGTTGCAGCCTTCTTTGGAGGCCTTTTGCTGGCATGGGTTTATTATCGGACACGAAGTCTGATTCCTTGTATCCTGATACACATTGTGAACAACAGTATTTCTGTCATGCTGAGTCTGACCTATCCCGATGCAGATACAATCAGGGATGTGACGGGTACGACTCCCTATTATCTATTGATAGCAGTGGCGGCTATGGTGTTCGTAGGCTGTTTTCTTCGGATAAAGCAGGTTACGGTTCCGGGAACGTGGCGGAAAGATGAATGAAAATAAACGATAAAGATTGAATAATAAGTCATAATATGAAAAGAAGATTGAACATACTATGTTTACTGGTTTTTCTGGTATTCTGTTATTCGGTGTTTAATATGGGGCGTGATTTCGGTCATGGCTTTTCCGAAGGGATGAAGATAAGTCATTCCGGTAATCAAAGTGTAGAGCAGGCTATCAACTTTCGGATTGCCACACTGATGCCCAAGGATTTTTCGTCCTTTAAAGATTCTGTCTATAATGAAAAGACCGGCTCTTATGTCCCCGTTGCCTATACACAGATGGTTACGAATGTAAAAGTCGACAGGAGTACCTGGATGATGGTTGCCCAGGTGATTTCCGGGCTTCTGGCTGTTTTTGCCATCATTGCGTCAACAGTGCTTTTTATTCAGCTGATTGTAGCTATCAATAAATCGGATATTTTTAATTGGAAGAATGTCCGTCGGTTGCGATGGTTGGGAGTCGCCTTGTTGCTGAACTTTATTAGTGAGGCAGTGCCGGCCCTGATGAATGATTATGAGTTGTCTTCAGTCTTCTCGTTGTCCGGATATTCTATGGAGACAAGCATAGATTCTGTGATGCTGGTCATTCTGGGACTGGTTTCACTAATTGTAGGCGAGGTATTCGCCATCGGGTTGAAGATGAAAGAAGAACAAGATCTTACTATCTGAATCCGAATATTGAAAAATTAATAGAATTATGGCTATAATAGTAAACCTTGACATTATGATGGCCCGAAGAAAAATATCTTTGGGGGAGTTGGCAGAGAAGATTGACATTACGCCTGCCAACCTTTCTATCCTGAAAACGGGAAAGGCCAAAGCGATTCGTTTCTCTACCCTTGAGGCGATCTGTAGAGTGCTAGATTGCCAGCCGGGGGATATTCTGGAGTATCAGGTGGATGAAGAAGATGGAGGTACGTCATAATTCACCACAGATTACGCAGATATTAACACGGGATGATTTTAATCTGCTGATAACCAGTAATATCTATCTGTGTAAATCGGTGTGATCTGTGGTGAATACGAGTCCTGACACATCCTTATCTGGAGATTTAGCCTTTGGCCTCTTTGGCTTTGAATGCGAGTGCATACATCCGCATTTGTTTCACCATCGACAACAATCCGTTGCTACGTGTGGGGGATAGGTGGTCCTTCAGACCGATTTTGTCGATAAAGTAGAGTTCCGAATTAAGAATCTCGTCGGGTGTATGTCCCGATACGACTTTAATCAACAGTGCTATGATGCCCTTCACGATCAGTGCATCGCTTTCTGCTTTAAAGATAATTTTCCCGTCTACTTCGTCTGCCTGAAGCCATACACGGCTTTGGCAACCTTCAATCAGATTCTGTTCCGTTTTATATTTCTCGTCGAGCGGTTCCTGCTCGTTTCCTAAGTCGATAAGTAACTGGTAGCGATCCATCCAGTCATCAAAGTCGCTGAATTCAGCAACGACTTCGTCTTGTAATTCGTTGATTGACATGATAAATAATTATTTCTCGTTATAAATAACTTCCAGTACCGTTTGTCCCACAGCTTTGAGTGTAGAGCGGTCGATGGCATCCATATTGTCATTCACGGTGTGCCAGGTCGGTCCGAAGCTGGACAGTTCACAATTTTCGTCGTTTGGAATGATGTCGATAGTCGGGATACCTGCCAAGCGATTGATAAACAGATGATCGTCAGTGATCTGACCGCCTACTTCGTTAATAAAGTAACGTCCGTATCCGGCGTCGTTAGCCTTTTTCCATACCTTCTTGTTGATACCTTTGGCATATTTCTCGGAATATACTTCTTTAAAGAAAGTAGCATCTTTGCCGCCCACCATATCGAGTAAAATTCCGAAGCGGGCATTATAGCCTTCTACATGCGGGGTTCGTGCCCAATATTGTGCGCCGAGACACCACTGGTCTTCCCGATGTTCGCCTGTATAAAACTGAGGTGCTCCGTAATCTTCCGCATCCAGAAAGATGATGTCGATTCCCAGTTCCGGTTGCTGTTGGTTGATCTGGCGGGCAATTTCGAGTAATACACCCACTCCGCTTGCTCCATCATTGGCGCCCAGTATCGGTGTGTGATGATTCTTTTCATTCGGATCATTGTCGGCCCATGGACGGGTATCCCAATGCGCAAAGAGTGCGATGCGTTTTTTGCTTTCGGGCTTAAAAGATCCTATGATGTTGCGTGCTTTCAGCAGTGTACCGTCGTATGCGGGTAATTCAGCGTTTTGGCTGATCACTTTGGCTCCATGTTCGGCCAGTTTGGCGGCCAGGTAGTCTCCACAGGCAACATGACCTTTAGAATTTGGTGTGCGTGGTCCGAAGTCGACTTGCGCCTGTATGTACTTGTAAGCACTGTCTGCGTCAAATTGGGGCACTTGGACAATTACCTTTTTCTCGGTGATGTCGGTCGAAGTGGTCTTGCTGCCGTTTGTTCCGCAGGAGAAAGCAGAAAACAGGATGTGCATTGGACACGCAGTCCGGAGACTTGCAGTCGCAGCAGACGCATGTCTTGCTGGAGGATGGTTCTGCCCTGA
>ENA-OPAG01001490-OPAG01001490.1-human-gut-metagenome-genome-assembly--contig:-NODE-1490-length-11972-cov-3.013510_pt1 | contig 11972 bp, 13 predicted proteins | sample MGYA00241053_ERZ501422 | MGnify/ENA primary metagenome ERZ501422 (study PRJEB25962, sample SAMEA2042619) | human gut metagenome | biome: human gut; feature: human-associated habitat; material: faeces... | reverse complement strand
CCTTCGAGAAGGAAGAGCTCCACAACATCGGTTTGCTCAACACCCAGATTCCTCCTCGCTACAGCACATCATACTTCAATCATGTATGGGGCGGCGGTTATGCTGCAGGCTATTACAGCTATCTCTGGACAGAGGTGCTGGCTGTGAACATCGCCGACTACTTTGCAAAGCATGGTGCCTTAGATCCAGCCGTTGGTCAGGCATTCCGCGATAAGATTCTGAGCCGTGGCAACACCAAGGACCAGTTGGAAATGTTTACCGACTTTACAGGTATGGAGAAGCCCGATGCTTCCGGATTTCTGAAAGCAAGAGGTTTGTAATGCATAAAATTACGATATGAAACAGGTAGAGGGTGTGCCATAAGTTAATGACACACCCTCTTTCTTTATCCTTTAATAGCCTGAGGTGTCCAGCTCTTCAGGAATCTGAGCACCTTTTCTTCGTTATATCCCTTACCTTCTTCCAGAAAACTGGAATCCTGGATATGGAGAACCTTTCCGGTTTCATCGAGCACCACAAAGACCGGGAATCCGAAACGCTGAGGATTATTCAGTCGCTTCATCAGCTGCTCAGCCTTCTTCACCGCCGCATCACCGGCAGTTTTTCTGCGATTGTAGTTCACATGAATATATTCGAAATGATCATTCACCATCTTGTTGACCGCAGCATTCTTCTCTACAAAATCGGCAAACTTCAAGCACCATGGACACCAGTTACCACCTACCTGACAGATAACAAACTTGCCATTCTTCTTGGCTTTAGCCAAAGCCTCATCAATCTGAGCCATCGGATCGATGCTTTCATTATACACCTTCTTGAGAGCAGTCTGCACCTGAGCAGGTTTCAAAGCTCCAGCCTGGTCGAGCGAATCCAGTTTCTTCATCATCTCCTCCGCCTTCACGGTAGAGAATGCAACCTTACCTTCCGGATTGATCAGATAAGAGGTAGGAATCCACGAAATGTGATAATCCTTGGAAATCTTAGTTTCCTTCCATTTCTTAAACTCACAGTATTGCAACCAGCTATACTGATTATCGCCCAGATATTTCTTCATCTTAGCCTCATCGGTATCAAAAGAAACACCCACTACCTGGATCTTGGTATTGTATTTGTCATAGATAGCCTTCACCATCGGCATGTCTCTTCTGCAGTCTGGACACCAGGAAGCCCAGAAATCGAGCACGGTCCAGACACCCGGAACCGTCTTTCCGTCTTTATCCTTCTGAGTCTTCTTATCTGAAAGCTGGAAGATTTTCTTACCCGTCTTACTGTCAGTAATCGTGAAGTCGGGAGCCTCGGTGCCTACAGGCAGCAAGTCAAGCGAAGTCTGTGCTCTACCGACGACAGCCGTCATCAGGAGCAAAAAGAATAATAGTTTCTTCATACAATTTTACTGTTTATGTCTGTTACTTCAAAAATATATATTAATATTAACCATCGAAACTAGAACTGATAATAAATAAACGGCTGCACACTCTCCTGGGAAACCTCCACCACCATCTGCAGACAGATGATGAAGAGCAGCAGTTTAGCCACCCAAGGCAGGAGGATGAACCGCGCCTGAAGACGATGATACTGGCGCTCGGTAAAGAGATAGCTCAGCATGACACCTATGATGCAAAGCGTCCAGGCAGGACGGGCATGAAAGAAAGGCACCAGATAATCGATGCTGAAATCATTTGCCACCTTATCATACATCTTCCCCAACACACCCAAATCCTTGGCACGGAAGAACGACCAAGCAAAGCATATATATAAATAGGTGATGAGCCAGCTGAGGGAATTGCCTGCCAACGTACGGGGAATGCTTATGCCCAACTGACGGCTGAAGAACTTATGCACCACAAGTCCGAAACCATGAAGAGCACCCCAGATAACGAACATCCAGGAAGAGCCATGCCATAAGCCTGCCACCAGCATGGTGAGGAAGTTGTTGAAATACATGCGCACCTTTCCCTTCCGGTTTCCACCCAGCGGAATATACACATAATCGCGGAACCAGACCTTGTATAATATGTCCGAGGCGGCGACCATTTGGCGCAGCATGTCCCACGCAATACCTTCTCCATGTATGCAGATCAAACTGTCGGGGATTCCGGCGTGGCGCACGAGATAGGATTTCAGGGAGTCGGCCCTGCGCTCTGACAGCACCCCGTTGAGACGGTTCACACCTTCGGGCGATGCCCACGAGCGTATCACGACGCTTTCAAGGCGGTCCGCACCGTGTTCTTCACGCAGGGTGCGGATAAAACGCTCCAGTTCCGCGCGGTTGTCCCGGAAGAGCATGTCCACTTCCCTGTGGCCCTGCCGGTAATGGATACGGGCCGAGTCCAACTCTTGCGCATGAACATACCCGCCGCAGAATAAAAGAAATAATAACAGTATTCGTTTCATTGTCATAATTCTGTCTATGCCAATTTATTTATATCAGCTATTTATTCAATCTCTGTACGTTTGTCCGTGCCGTGCTTCTTTCTTTAGAGGTAAAAAAGCACCGAACCAACAAATAATCAGCCGGATAACTGTCAGTTATGCCGATTTATTTGTTCGTTAAAAAGACTATCGGAAAAAAGGTCGTATTATTCGGACACTCCGGGAAAATTTGTCCTACTCAAAGAACTGAAACGCAATTTTTTGCAGATTTTTTTTGTGGATAATTCGTGTTTTTGTAATTTTGTGGCTGAAAACGAACGATTAAACCAACGATTTAACCAACGTAAAATCATACCCTCCGTTTTTGCAACTCCCCTTTCCGTCTTATCTCTTTCTCTTTCATGGCCTTATCTATTTCCTTATAGCGGCTACGGAATTTCATGAATGTATCCCGCGAAATGTCGAAACGCCTGCATATATCGGCAATCGTACAGTTCCGCTTCAACATGCCAACGATGACCTTTCGGTTTTCGATCAGCACGTTCATTTTCGTGTAGCTGCCTTTTTTCCGACCAAGGACGACACCCTCGGCTTTCCGGAGGGCGAGAGCCTCCTTCGTGCGCATCGAAATCAGGTTGCGTTCAATTTCCGCTACCAGACCGAACGCGAAACAAAGTACCTTGCTGTTGATGGAGTTGTCGAACGAATACCCCTCCTTGGTTGTGTAAAGGTTGATTCCCTTCTCCAGACACTTGCCCATGATGGCCATGAGGTCCGTCAGCGTGCGGCTTAGCCGCGAAACTTCCGTGACAATCAGCGTGTCGCCCCGTTTCATGCGCCGTATCAGTCCCCCTAATTTGCGGTCGCACCCCTTCTTCTTGCCGCTGGCGACCTCCGTCACCCACTGGCTGACGGAAAGATTTCTACTGTCGGCGAAACGCCGGATCTCGTCTTGTTGGTTAGCCGGGTTCTGTTTGCCCGTGCTGACCCTTAAATAACCTATTATCATAATCCTTAATTATTTTACGGGAGCGACATTGCCCCCGTCCGGTATAAATAAGGCATGATGGTTCGAAATGAAAGGATTCTGTACATAATTGTATGCGTAACATTTTATTCTTCAACTATTTTAATGTCTTTTCGGAATCTCGTCGGGAAAAACTGGCACGTATGTTTTCTCCGGACAGGCCGTAAGCTCGTGAAAAACATAAACCGTTACGGAGGAAATGCCTCATTCGTGGAACTGCATGAAGTCGGTGCCTATGACAACAGCCATTCTCTGATGCCGGATTTGAAGGGGCAACGAATGGACCGGATGCCCCAAATGGTTGGACGAGCAATGCTGAAATCGAATGATATGCCGAAAAATAAAGAAAAATGCGGTCTTCTCGACAGTAAGCAAGAAGCCGCATTTGTAATAAGTACCCCGATTTCTGTAAGAACGCTTTGTCCGGAAGTTGTCCGTTGAATAGGTTGTGCTTATTTCAATGATTTGCGTAGCAACGGAAGGCGTTTCAGTATATGGCCGATAGAAAGGACAGTTGTAACGATTCCTGCCCAAAAATGACATTGCCCGACCGGGGAACCTGCTCCTTCTATGCCTAACAGGGCAAATCCGGTCAGAACCACGGACAGGAACAGGACCGACAGTACCGCCGTGACCTTGCTTTTCCGGCCTATTCCGTTCTTGGCAGTTCCCTTGTACCAGCCCCAATGCGTCGCTATATGAAATATGGAGGCCATGAGGAACAGCAGGCTCGTCAGGACATGGAAAACTGCCCAATTATGCCATACCTCGTGATTGCCTTCATAGTCGGCCACATGCAATTCGATTCCGGAGTATGCGGACAGGACAAACACGGGAATCAGGCTCCAGTCTATTATAAAAATCTTTTTCATCTGTCTTTCGGTTTTAATAGATGCGGCAAAGTTCGCATCTTCGACTGGAACCGGACGATAACAAATGTAAAGAAATGAACTATCGCCTGTTTCTGATCCTCGACAGGGAAACAGAAGTAATCCCCAAATAGGAGGCAATATAATGCTGGGGAATCCGCTGTATGATAGAGGGGTGTTCTTTCAGCAGTTCTTCATACCGTTGTTGGGGGGTGTTCTTTATGCGGGAAAGGAAGAGCCGCTGATAAACATGGAAGCGTTCGATGATTTTTTCCTCATATATCTGCCGTAGCGCGGGCTTCTGTCCGAGGTTTCTGAAAAAATCTTCCCGCTTCATAACCGACAGTTCTGCCGGCTCTATGCTTTCCAGGGAAAAAAGGCTCGGTGTCCGTTGATACAGGCTGTCGAATGACGCGACGAAATCCCCTTCGAAAAAGAACTGGAAAGTGATGTCCCGTCCTTCGTTGTTGAAAAACAGGCGCAGGCAACCTTTCCGGATCAGGTACATTCTGTCGGCTACCTTGCCTTCTTCCAACAATATCGTTTTAGGAGGAACGGATAATTCGGTTATCTCCGGAAGCGATAGAAAATAGGCGTTTTTATCAGAGTTCATTGTCATTTCATCTTTATTCGTCATGGTTTGATAGTGTATTGTTCATCACGTACTCGGCACAAATTCTGATAGAGACTCATCTACTTTAATAACTTGCGTTCGCTGCCGCCAGTTCCCAATATTCTCATCTGTTGAATGGCTATCTGATTGAGTTTAATCAACCGCTCACCCTGCGGAATACCTTGGTCTATAAATACTGCATTGAGGTTTTCCATATTTGAGAGGCAAATAAGCTCATTGATTGTGGCATAGTCCCGGATATTCCCTTTCAGTTCGGGGTGTTGCTCACGCCACATCTTGGCGGTCATACCGAACATCGCCACATTCAGCATATCGGCTTCATCGGCATAGATAATACTGGCTTGTTTGGCGGTTACCTCTGCCGGGATAAGGTTCTGTTTTATGGCATCGGTATGTATGCGGTAGTTGATTTTCGACAGTTCCCGTTTGGCTGACCAACCGAGTTGCTGTTGTTCCTCGGTCTTTAATCGTTGGAACTCCTTTATAATATACAGTTCAAATTCAACGGAAATCCAGCTTGCAAACTTAAATGCTATATCCTTGTGAGCGTAAGTGCCGCCGTAGCGTCCCGATTTGGAGAGTATGCCTATTGCGTTTGTCGTACTTATCCATTTTGTCGGTGATAAGGTAAAGGCGTTCAGCCCGGCTTCCTTTTTAAACCCCTCGAATTCGAGGGGTTTAAAACTCGGGTTGTACAAACTCTCCCAAATACCCAGATATTCTATTGTATTCCGGTTACGCAGCCAGTTCCCGATAACCGCAGTCGGGTCATCGCTTTTGTATCTTGCTATGTCTGTCAGGCTGATATAATCATTCTCGTTGACTGATATAATTGTGACACTTGTGTCTTTTACTGTAATCTTTGCCATTTTATATTTGATTCTTTGGGTTTTATGTACAAAAGTAATTATAATCTATGAGACTTTCTCCTTTTCAATGAACAATATGACTTTTCCTTTCGGATATAGACAAGGATATAGACAAGGTATTTCGCTACCTCCGGTAATACCTGCTTTTCCCTTATTTCAATCATGTAAAATCACCATAAATAGGTATTGTCCAGTAAATTCAAACCCCGTACTTTTGCAAAAATATAAACGGAAACATCGTTCATTATTTATGCAGGTACTCAAAGAAGACATACGCGGCCGCATATTGGCAGTCGCCGAACAGCGATTCGGGCAGCAGGGGTATTCCAAGACCTCCATGCGCGAGATTGCCGGAGCCGTCGGTGTCGGTGTGGGGAACATATATAATTATTTCCGGAACAAGGACGAATTGTTCTGTGAAGTGGTCCGTCCCGTCCTGCACGCTATGGAAGCCATGTTGCAGGAGCATCACGGCATACGCGGCGAGGACGTGATGACGATGCGTTCCGAAAAATACCTGAAAGCCTGTATCGACGAATACGTTTCGCTCATCGAAACGCATCGCAGCCTGCTGGAGATCCTGTTGTTCCGTGCCCAAGGCTCTTCGCTGGAACATTTTCGCGAAAGCTACACCGACCGTTCGACCGGGCTGGTCAAGGCATGGTTCGCCGCCATGAAGAAGAAGTACCCGAATATAAATACGGCTGTGTCCGATTTTATCATTCACCTGCATACGGTGTGGATGTTCACGCTGTTCGAGGAGCTGTTGATGCACGCGGTGCCCAAACAGGAAATGGAATCCATTCTGCATGACTATATTCTGTTTGAAATTCAAGGTTGGAGGGCCATTATCAAGGTATGACAGATAGAAAAGACACATACGGACAAGCTGCCGTAACGGGGCAGCGGGAAAAGAGGAAATCTTCACAAAGGTTTCCTCTTTTTTTATTCGTGAACAAATCTGAATATCGTTCATTAATAAATATCATAACAAATGAAACAGAGACATAAATTCGAGAGCATTGTCGCCGAGACATTGCTCATTCCGCTCTATTACAGGGCGAAAGAGAGCCGCCGAAAGAACCCGATTCTGAACGACAAGGTTGCGGAGGGGCTGGTGGACAGTCTGGAATACGACTACTCCCGTTTCGACGGGGCGAAGTTGAGCGAGGTCGGCTGCGTCGTGCGCGGGTGGTTTTTCGACCGTGCCGTGCGCCGCTTCATAGGGAAGCACGCCGATGCGGTGGTGGTGAATGTGGGCTGTGGTCTGGACACCCGTTTCCAGCGTATCGGCGACGGGAAGGCCGTATTCTACGACATGGACCTGCCGGAAGTCATCGCGCTGCGCCGCGAGCTGATTCCGGAGCAGCCGGGCAACCCCTACATTGCGGCCTCCCTGCTGGATGCCGGCTGGCTGGACGACCTGCGTCGCCGGCATCCCGATGCGCATTTCATCTTCGTGGTCGAAGGCGTGCTGATGTATTTCTATGAAAAGCAGGTAAAAACATTTCTGCACCATGTGGCCGAGCGTTTCGGGGGCGGCGAACTGTGGTTCGACGTCTGCGGTACGATGATGAGCCGTCACGGAGTGAAACCCGATTCGCTCCGTGAACACGAGGCGCAAATCCGCTCCGGTCTGAGCGACGGGCGTCTGGTAGAACAATGGGAACCCCGCCTACGCCTTTTGGAACAGGCCAATTACATGAAGTTTTTCCGTCCGCGCTGGGGCTTCTTCTTCGGGCAAATATTGGGACGGATGACGCGGCTGTGCTACAAGTTCAGTTCGATGTTGGGATATGAAATCGTATCGAATTCCCGTGACACGGCGGCAATTCTCCATGAAAGATGAAAGAGACGACGATTGAACCTTATCTCCCAATGTTGGAACGGTTCGAAGAATTTTTCAGGGAAGAACTGGCATCCCGTTTGTCGGTCGAATCCGTTGATTCCGTGATGGAAGCGGCTGTCGAGAATTTTCATCGTATCTCCGCAATCATTCCGGATGTCCCGCCGACATCACCATGGGTGAAAAACATTATCGGTATAGCCTATGAGATCGGTCTGTGGCAAGAACTGTCGGCCAGAGGATGGAGTCCGGCAGAACTTTCCATTGTTACGCAGAAAGCATTGAAAAAGCTCACGTTGTCGAGTATCCCTTCTGAAAAAATTTCGGAAATACGCGAAATGTTGTGTTCGCCCGACTATGTGCGTCGCATCGCTTCCGCTTCGCATGTTTCCACAGAGGACGATTGGCTGTTCGATTGCGTGTTGCCGAATGCGGACGATACGTTCGATGTCGGTATGGACATTGCCCGGTGCCCGGTCGCCGAACTCTGTTCCCGTATTGGCGTCGAGTGCTTTTTTCCCTATTTCTGCGTGAATGATTATATCACACACGATGTACTCGGTATCCGGCTGACACGGACCCGCACATTGGCACACGGTGCTTCGTGCTGCGATTTCCGGCTGACAAAAGAGCGGGGAGCGGCTGACGGGGCTGTTGTAATCCGGCCGGAAGATTTACAGGAATTTACCAACAACGGATAGAGAGAATCGGATAAAATTCAATATATGGAAACAAAAGAAAAGAAGAAAGAAGGTCTGTCCCGCCTGTTCGAGATCGCGGGGCAGAAGAAAGGGCTGCTTTTTCTGGCGGGTCTGCTGTCGGCAGGCAGCGCCGTGTGTATGCTCGTACCCTATTGGGCGGTGTACGAGGTGTTGAAAGAGCTGCTGACGCACGGTACAAGCCCGGCTTCGGTGGACGAAGCCGGCATGATTCGTTGGGGCTGGATCGCCTTCTGCGGGCTTATCGGCGGACTGGTGCTGCTGTACGCCGCCCTGATGTCCTCGCACGTGGCTGCATTCCGCATTCTGTACGGATTGCGTGTCCGGCTGTCCGAGCATATCGGCAAGCTGTCGCTGGGTTATCTCAACAACACCTCTACCGGAGCCATCAAGAAGACGATGGAGCAGAACATCGAGAAAATCGAGGGATTCATCGCCCACACGATTCCCGATTTGGTGAACGTAGTGGCGACGGTCGTGGTGATGCTCGTCATCTTTTTCTCGCTGGATACATGGCTGACGGCGGTCTGTCTGGCCGTGGTGCTGTTGAGCTTCGCCCTGCAATTCTCCAATTTCATGGGGAAGAAGGCACGGGAGTTCATGAGTATTTACTATGATGCGCAGGAAAAGATGAGCGCCTCCGCCGTGCAGTACGTCAGGGGAATGCCCGTGGTGAAGATATTCGGACAGAGCGTCCGCTCGTTCCGGCAGTTCAACGCCGAGATACAGGCTTACAAGACGTTCGCCCTGAAATGCTGCGACACCTACCAGAACGGGATGATCGCGTTCACCGTCCTGCTGGGTTCGATGGTGACGTTCATTCTTCCCGTGGGTATCCTGCTGATACAAGGGAATCCGCAGTCGCTCGCATTGGCCGCCGTATGGCTGTTTTTCATCATCATGGGACCGGGTGTGGCTTCGCCCATCTACAAACTGACGTTCCTGGGCGGAAACACCAAGGAGATCGACGAAGGCGTGGCGCGTATCGACCGCATTCTGGAGAAAAAGCCCGTTCCCGAACCGGAACACCCCGAAGTGCCGCAGTCGTATGAGGTGGAGTTCCGCCACGTGTCATTCTCCTACGAAAATACGGAACAGGGCACACGTACCGAGGCGCTGCGCGATGTTTGCTTCACGGCGCCGCAAGGCCGGATTACGGCGCTCGTGGGGCCTTCGGGAAGCGGCAAGTCCACCGTCGCGAACCTGATTCCCCGTTTCTGGGACGTGGAGCAGGGCGAGATTCTCATCGGTGGCGTGAACATCAAGAACATCGCTACGACGCAGTTGATGGATACCGTTTCATTCGTCTTTCAGGATACGTTCTTTCTCCAACTGGGCGAGAACGGCTTCTGCTTCTTCCTTCTTGCTTTCCTTCTGATCTTTCTGATCCTTCAGGTCCGAAATACTCGTCGCATTTACCGTCATACTCATGCTTCCAGCCACAGCAAATGCAATGATTGCTCTCACAAGCTTTTTACACTTCATATGCTTCCCTCCTAAACTTTCAAATGTTTCCGTGTTGTCAATAAACTACCAATCAAACCAAGTCCGATACCAATACCCGCAGATAATGGAATCAGAACTGCAAATATCTCCTTTGCCGGTACAAATGCAAATAAGCTCTGTACAACGGAGAACCGGCCGATGATGTACTGAACCACTGTATCATACATATAGTAGATCAAGATCAATGGAATCAATGATCCCACAAGTCCAATCACAACACCCTCTACAATGAATGGCGCACGTACGAAGAAGTTTGTCGCACCAATCAGCTTCATGATACCAATTTCTTCCTTACGCACAGTAATACCGATTGTAATCGTATTACTGATCAGGAAGATCGATACGAGCAACAGGATCACAATAATTCCGATGGATGCATAGCTGACAACGCTGTTCAGTGCTGCCACACCGTCTGCAGTTACCTCGGAGCTAAGCACCTTACGTACACCGGTCAATCCCTTTAAGTACTGTACAAATTCTGCCTGATTTGACAGATCCTTCAATGTGATCTTATATGATGCACTGTTCTTCAATGGGTTGTCCCCCTGGAATGCATCAATCGCTGCCTGCGGATCATCAAACTTCTCTTCTGCATACTGCTTCCATGCCTCATCTGCGGAAATGAAATCCAGCGTATTGACCTCATCACGCAGTCGAATCTGCTGACCGATCATCGTGATATTCTCATCTGTTACACCTTCATCAAAGAATACAGAGATCGTAACTGTATTCTCCAGATCCGTCATTGCTGTACGGAAATTCACGATCACGCAATAAAATAAACCAAATAAGAACAGACAGGAAACAATTGTTCCGATTGATGCCAATGAGAACAAAAGGTTTCGTTTAATATTTTTAATACCCTGTCTGATACTATACATGAATGAACTAATCCTCATCGATATACCCACCTTTTTGCTCATCGCTGATTATTTCGCCATGCTTCAACGTGATTACACGTTTCTTCATCATATTGACGATCTCTTTGTTATGCGTTACAACGACAACCGTTGTTCCCTTCTTGTTGACATCCTCCAGAAGGCGCATAATTTCCCATGAATTTTTCGGGTCCAAGTTACCAGTCGGCTCATCCGCAAGCAGGATCTTTGGCTTATTGATCAGTGCCCTTGCGATTGCAACTCTCTGCTGCTCACCACCGGATAACTGTTTGGGATAAGAACGATACTTTGCTGCCAGTCCTACCATGGAAAGCATCAGTGGTACATTCTTTTTGATGGAACGTGTGGACTCTCCGATGACCTTTTGGGCAAATGCGACATTATCGTAAATATTGCGGTCCTTTAACAAGCGGAAATCCTGAAATACCACGCCGATCTTACGACGGAATTTCGGGATTTGTCTTCGCCTGATCTTATTTAATTTCTGACCGTTTATCGTGATCGTACCCTCCGTCGGCTCATAGAGACGGCAGAGCAATTTGATCAATGTCGTTTTTCCTGCACCGTTTTGTCCGACTAACGCCATTTTTTCCCCAATATTAAATTTTAAGCTGACATGGCTTAACACCTGTGTTCCACAGTCCGGGTAAGCAAAACTTACATCATGAAATTCAAATTCATATTGTCCGTCATCCCGCTTTTCGATCGGCAATGTACCATCGTAAGCCATTGCCGGACTTTGTATAAATTTATCAAAAACGCTTAAATATTCCGCACAAAATTGAAAGGAAATGACCTGTGAACCAAATTCCGTAATACAGTTCACGGTCTGTGAGATGACACCTGCATATAAGATGACATTTCCGATATCGATCATCCCGTTTAATGCTTTCATGCCTGCCAGCAGATATGCAGCGCCTGCTGCAAACTGGTTGATGCCCTCAATCATTCCCCTGTATTTTCCATTTACTTTTCCCATCTGTAAATAAATACTATAGCCCTCCACCATCTGTCTGAATTTCCCCAAAAAGAGTTTTGACAGGTCATAAAGTCTGATATCTTTGCTATTTCTTTCATCTGTCATGATCCCGTCCAGATAGCCGCCCAGTGCATTATTGTGGTCATTTGCATGTATAAATTCATACTGTTTCGCGCTGAGTATTTTTCCAAGATATAAATTCACAATTACAACAACTGCATATAAGCCAATCAAAAGCAGCGTTGATCCAT
>ENA-OPAG01001476-OPAG01001476.1-human-gut-metagenome-genome-assembly--contig:-NODE-1476-length-12044-cov-2.928184_pt1 | contig 12044 bp, 15 predicted proteins | sample MGYA00241053_ERZ501422 | MGnify/ENA primary metagenome ERZ501422 (study PRJEB25962, sample SAMEA2042619) | human gut metagenome | biome: human gut; feature: human-associated habitat; material: faeces... | reverse complement strand
AATGGAATGGAATGAAATCAACCCGAGTGCAGGGGAATGGAATGGAATGGAAGGCAATGGAATGAAATCATTCGGAATTGAATGGAATGGAATGGAATGGAATGGAATCAACGCGCAAGAGCCATCATAAACTGCTCATCCTGAGAAAGACCGTTCCATACGCCGGCGCAGATGAAAATCAGACCAGTGAGGAAACATACGGCAGCCAGCACGAAAAGCCCTTCGCCATGAGAATGGCGTTCTTCATTCCTGTATAAAGAAATAAGAGAATCTCCCGCTTCACGGGTAATAATTTCTTCCTTCACCCAACGGGGTATTTCTTTTTTCAGCCATTTAAAGTGAGTCATAACTTAACTCCCGCCTGTCAATAAAAAAGCAGTGATGAAAAGAATCTCGTTTCCACCACCGCCGAGTCTTAAATTATTTTACGATAAGCACGGGATACTTGCCCCGGCTTACGATATAGCTGGAAACCGATCCCATGAAAATGCCCTTCAGCGGACCGAGTCCCCTGCTTCCCATGACGATGAGGTCGCACCCTTTATCTTCAGCAATACTGAGAATGACCGGTCCGGGCGAACCAATTTCAAAAACCGTTTCATGCGCCACGCCTTCAGGAACCATCGCGACAGCTTCTTCCAGATCGCGGCGGCACTGCGCTTCCAGATCTTCTGAAAGCTTGGAAGTAAGGCAGCCTTCCGCAATGGATACCTGGTCAAAATTGCTCATGGCGGAAACCATATTGCACACGGACACGATGTAAAGCTTCGTACCCTCGCCTGCAGCCGCCAGATCCGCAGCTTGCGCCATCGCCTTTTTCGCGTGGGCAGAACCATCATAAGGAACAAGAATATTCTTATACTTCAACATAGAAATCCCGCCTCTCTTTTCTTTTGAAGGATTTTATTTTTTTCATTATACCATGAATATTCCTGACTGCGTATTTCTTTTTATTCATTTCTCTTATAAAGAAAATACATCAGACTCCGGTTTCCGGTCTGTGCTGTGATAAGGAATAATTTTTCTGAAATGATTTTTCCCGGCAAGCTCCCACATTTCCCTTTCTGTCATATGGTTCGGCCAGAGGACAAGTTCCGCCCTGCCGCTTTCATAATAATCTTTCGCTTTGCCGTAGCCACGGATGCTGCCTGTCATGAGCAGTGAAAGTTCAGAATGCCTTTCGATGAGTTTCCTGTTCTCTGACCGCGACAGCTGGGCATCAGTAAGGAAATAAACCCCATTGTCATGAATCGTTTTTCCGTCCCATAAGGAAAACGTTTCATTGGGAAGGGCACAGCTCAGGGCTGTACAGCAGGGTCTCGTTGGCGGCGAAGCCTCCGCCCCAGACGCAGCCATTCGTCATAAAGCCCGGGAGCCATATGCACGGGAATCTCCATACTTCCTTTATTACGGAAATATGCCGCGATGGAAAGCCCCCTGCCGAAATGCGGCACAGGAAGAAGAAGCGGTTTCCCCCGCCACACCAATTCCAAAATTTTATCAAGAACCGACCGGCGCATATCTGCCCCCGTACGATCGCCCGGATATGCTGCATCAAGGACGGCCACATCCGCCGTTTTCCCTTCCGCATCATCACAGACATAAAAAGGGTCATCGCTTCGGTAATCCCCCGAAAAGAACAAATTTTTCCCTTCACAGGAAATATCGTACCACACGGAACCAGCACAATGGCCGCTCCGCCCCCAGCGGAAACTGAAATCCCGTTCCAATTCCAGTTCGGGCGCTGTCGAATCAAGAATCATCGTATTCCCCGGCTTTTCCTTCATCTGCCGGTATGTCTGGTTCGTCAGAAGCACGGATCCCGCAAAGCCGAGAGACTCGAAATATCCGATCGCCCCCGTATGGTCCCGGTGCGAATGGGTGATGAAAAGGTATTCTGCTCTTGCAACCTGCTCCGCTGTGAGATCAGGTACCCGGTCCAGTCCGTCCGTCGAAGTTCCCGCATCCACGATAAAAGCGTGGCGCCCTCCTTCAACAAAAAAGCAGCTGCGTCCGAAATCACCGCAGCCGCCTGCAATTGTTATCTGCATATCCATCTCCATTGACGTTATTCTTCAGTTAAGCGCCACGCATGGCTGCACCCAATATACCATATTTCAAAAAAAGCCGCAAAACTATCTTGAGCCTGCCGCGATAAGGGCACAGATCACACCGGCAATGGCAAAAATGATGTATGCCGCGCGTTCATAATTAAAACCGCCTCTTTCTTCATCAGCATCACTGCGTGTTTCTTCTTCCATCATGGGCGCTTTTATTCTTTCGTGAATTGCCGGCGGAATCAGGCCGCTGTAAAAACGGTTCAGGTACCTGATGTACCCGTTCATTTCTCTGGTAAAAAACCAAAAGGAGGGCGCCGATAAAGATATTTCATTCCGTATGGCGATCGTGGAAAGGCATTCGTCAACAATACATTTCATAACCCGTTCCGGCGTGTCTTCCCTTTCTTCATACCTCCGTGAGATACTGTCAAAAAGTTCGATAGTCTTCCGCATGCCGCGCTCATCATAACGTCTCTGCAAATCAGGCGGCAGAAACTTTCGTTCCGCGCCATGGCCGGGCGCTGTTTCCCGTTCCATAAACAGGGAGAAGTCCTTTTCCACTTTTTCAAACCCACGGAATACATCCAAGAGCGGCGCATAGGTTTCTGCATATCCGGCAAGGACATACTTCGCCACATAGATACGGAGCAGGATATAATCCGTAAGGAAAGCGGCCGCCTTCGGCTTCTCCGCCTGGCCCATATCCATACGGTTTACTTCGAGGAATCGGATAAATACGCGGTGGATGCTGTAGCTTCCCTCCGGCTCGGTCGTATAGGAAAAGAAAGCGCGCCGGGCCGCTCAGACACCCATGCTTTCAAGATATTCTTTTCTTTCCACGATCCGCCTCCTCTTTTACCGCGTGCCATCAGCAGCGGATTACCACCGGTTTTCAATTTTTCCGCCGCCGGACCGCCGATTCCTTTCCCCGGTAACCACGCAGGAGAAATTCTTCCGTACAGCGCTTCCCGCTTCAATTCACCAGGGGAGAATGGGGAGACCTCTCTTCTTTTCTGTATTCATCAGCAAGCGCTTCCAAAAAGGACGCCACATCCCCCTCATGGAAATCAGAAATGCCATAAACGGCACATACCGCGCCGGCAAGCATTTCCTTTGTTTCTTCGTGGGGCAGCGTCGTATTGATTTCCAATTCTACCGTGCTTCCATTGTCTACAGCAGTAATTAAAACAGTCTCTTCTTTATTTTTCATCACACACCTCGCTGACTTCATCGTACAAAAAAAGAGAGTTCCCCGCAAGAAAAATATTTTTCTGCGCCTCTCTTATAAATTCTTTCTTGCCGTATGGTCCCATCCCTTATTTGTGAGTATCTCCGCGTCTTTTCCAAGAAACGCTTTCCCCGCGTACCGATCCCCTGCCAGCTGCCAGCGGAACCATGCCGTCACATAAGCGTCCGCTTCGGCCTGCACATGGCTGTGGTCCGCACGGGAACGCCGCCCCATGACCATCGCTGTCTTTGCCTTTTGAAATATCTTCTCCATATCCGGAAGCGGTGTAATGAGACGATCATCCAGCCTGTCTCCGCTCACCATGAACCACGGCACATTGACTGCAGAAGCGTCATATTTCCAACTGTTCATTTTTAATTTGTCTGCAAATGATTCCGTCACCGCCGAAACAGTGACAACCGTTTTAAAACGTCCGCCGCCTTTTCGGAATAAAATCGTTTTCACCGCGCCGACGCCCCCCTGGGAGGCCGCCGATCCCCAGATTTTCCTCATCAATCTTTTGAAAAAACACGCTTTTTCTGTCCGCCGCCAGCTTGTCCATGAGTTCCAGTCCCCATTCCGCCGAGTACCCAAGTCCCGTATTCCTGTCCGTATTGCCCACGACAATAAAGCCCCAGCTGGCAAGATGTTCAAAAATCGGCTCATCAAGATCACAGGTCGAGGTCGTCCCGTTCAAAAGAAATACCATGGGCCATTTCCGGTTTTCCGTTTCCAGCCGTTTCGGATACCACACGCGGTAAGTATAATTTCCGTACTGTTCTTCTTTTCTTGAAACGGTCTTCTTTGCCACTTCGTATATACCGAGGCTGCGGTAGCGCTGTTCAATCTTCCCCCGATCCGCCGTCGTTATCCAGTATTCATCAGTAATGGCCTCCGCCGCGTCCGCCGCGGAAAAAGAAAGGAGCCATACCCACACATATAAAATTATCTGCAGTTGTTTTTTTATCTTCTCCATATCCGCATTATACCAAAAATGAATAAACAATTAAATTTTATTCTTTGAAACGAACCACGAACAGGAACCGGCACCCATTACTTCGCCAGGGAAAGAAATTCTTTGCGCAAATCCCCGTCTGTCCTGAACCGTCCGGATGCGGAAATCGTCCTTGTAAGCGTCCCCGGTTTTCTGATTCCCCGTGCCGTCATACAGGAATGCTCCCCTTCCAAAAGAACGATCACATCCCCGGCACCGGTAATCCGTTCCATGACATCCCGTATATCCGCTCCTATCCGTTCCTGGATCTGGAGACGCTTAGAGACGGCATCGGCGATGCGGGCAATTTTCGACAGTCCGATGACGCGCCCTCTGGGAATATATCCCACAGCCGCCTTCATATTGTACATGAGGGCGATATGGTGCTCGCAATGGGAAAAGAGGGAAATATCTTTCACCACCACCATGTCACTTTCAGGAGAAGAAAATGTCTTATCAAAAGCGCGGGCGATTTCTTCATTGGGCACCGCCGCATAGGCCAGCTGCTCGGCCACCATTTCCGCAAAGCGGCGGGGCGTTTCCAAAAGTCCTTCTCTTTCGGGATCTTCCCCGACTGCTTCTATAATCAGGCGCGCTGCCTGTTCCAATTTTTTCTGATCCATTTCAGACCCCTCTCCTGTCCGGCTCCCAGATAATTTTATGGAGCTGTACCTGTACGCAGACTTCTGCCAGTTTTTCTTTTCTCACATATTCAACCAATTCACGCGGCTCTATTTTCCCCCATACGGGACTCACATAAAACTTCGGACCGCCCCGGGGAAAATACTTTATAATGATTTCCTTCATATCCTCCAAATCCGTTTTCGAGGAGACGACGAATTTCAGAACATCGTCCTCCGTCAATTCCTTTAAGTTCGGCAGCCGCATGAAAGACTTCATTCCGCTGTCTGTGCATTTGTAATCCATCGTATAAAAAAGATTTTGGGGACGGCACGCCAAAAGCGGAACTGCTCCGTTCGTTTCTATATTAATTTCATACCCCTCTTCCCCGAGGATGTCGCAGATTTCCTGCAGCGGCTGGAGCAGCGGTTCTCCTCCCGTAAAAGTAATCCGCTTCCAGGGATAGGAACGAATACGGCCTAAGAGTTCCTCTTTCGTAAGGAATTCTTCCGCGTCAGACTCTTTTAAAGCATACGCCGTATCGCAGTACGTACAGCGGATATTGCAGCCAGCAAACCGGACGAATACCGCCATATACCCTGTCCGTTTTCCTTCTCCCTCAATGCTGTCAAATATTTCCGCCACGGGAAACTTACTTTTCATATACTGCTATATTCCCTTCCGTTTCCTGCACCGCCACACGGATACAGTGGGGAATGCGGTCGCAAAGCCATTTCGCCATATTTTCCGCCGTGGGATTCAATCCTTCCATGATATCGTTGGCGCATCGGTGGTCAAAAAGGTTGACGATATCCTTAATCTTCGTGAAATCTACCACCATGCCGTTCTCGTCAAGAGTATCATTCTGCACGGTGACAGTCACGATCCAGTTGTGCCCGTGCAGTGAAGTGCACTTGCTTTCATAGTTCAGACGCAGGAAGTGCGCTCCGCTGATTTCCATTCTTTTCGTTACTGTAAACATATTATCCTTTCCCTCCGTTCCACGGGTCTTCCACCCCGTTTTCAGCAAACGCTTTCGCCCTGTCTATGCAGGTCCCGCATTCGCCGCAAGGCGTGTCTCCCCCCTCATAACAGCTCCATGTCAGTTCATAGGGTGTCCCCAGTTTCAGCCCTTCCGCCACGACGCCGGTTTTATTTTTATCGGCAAAAGGAAAAACCAGATGCACCTTGCCGTATGTGCCGACAGCAACCGCTTCCCCCATGGCTTTCAGAAACCGGGGCGAGCAGTCGGCATACGCTTCTCCCGCCGCATCATCTCCATGGGCGCCGATATAAATACCCGTCTCTTCCTCTTCATAAATGCCGGCTGCCAGACTTGCCGCTACAGAAATCATGAGGCCGTTCCGAAAAGGAACATACGTAGATACCTTTCCTGCCCCCTTTTCCGCAATCTGCTCACCGTAACTTTTGTGTACAATACTCTCCGTCGAATGGGACAAAAGAGAACAATTGGAATACTGCATGATCTGCGCCAGATCAAATTCATAATGAGGCACATGGTAATATGCCGCCACCGCTCTTGCGGCATCCAATTCCTTTTTATGCTTCTGTCCATAAAAAATAGAAGCAGTGCTGACATTCTCTGCTCCCAGTGCATTTACAGCCACGGAGAGACAAGTTGTCGAGTCCACACCGCCGCTGGATAATATAATTGCTTTTTTCATGTTTCCTCCCGTTTTTTATAGTTGGTGCTCAGAATGGACAACTGCCGGAACAAATTTCCGTTTCGTTTATCAATAGATCAACTCATTATAGCACAGGACAGAAATAAGACAAACAAATATAGTATAATAAAGCTGTATTATTAAAAGGAGGCATTATGAAGGGCGGAGACGCGGACGAATTTATCGATTATCTCATGGACGGCGGCGCCAGTGTACGCCACAAAGGATATGTCTACCATTTTTCAGGATTTGTGTACCATCCCGGCCAGCACAAGTGGCGGGTGAGCATAGAAAAATACCGCTGGACAAAAGAACCGTTTGAAGATTTCATGGAGCTTGTCTATCATTACACATCTGACGAGGAAGAAGACTGTATCAACCACCTCACCGAAGACATCCTTTGGGATGGAAAATCTTTTTACCAGCTGGAAAAAGCTCTCACCTGGATCGACTGGTAAGAACCTCCCCAGTCATCATCTGACAGCCCCATCAGTGCCGCTGCAGCCATGCGGTAAAAGAACCGCCAAGGTACGCATGGCGCTGGTGCTACATCAACAGTATAAATCATACGGGACTGCAAAAAATTGAATCATGTGCTATAATTGATTTGTCCTTTTCAGGGACTGATTTTCATGGGGACGTAGCTCAGCTGGGAGAGCGTACGGTTCGCATCCGTAAGGTCGAGAGTTCAATCCTCTTCGTCTCCACCATGCCCTTTGGGGCCAGACAAAACATAAGCAGGCTTGCCGCGGCAGGTCTGCTTTTTTATTAATGTATTTCCACTGCACCCGTACGCTGCCGCGGAAACCGCCCCGCGGGAAATACCGCAGCGCAAAATATATTTCGCAGATTATTTTTCCCGCTTGACATCTGCCGAAAGAAAATGCTATAGTAGGCACAACTTAATCACAGGCAATGAGAAGAAGAGTAAGCAAAACGAATGTCAAAGAGAGCTTCCGCAAGGTGAAAGGAAGTACAGGAAGTTTGCCGAACATGGTCTTTGAGCCGGATATGCCGAATCATTAAGCAGTCCGGGCGCTCCCGTTACAGAGCTGCGGTATCAGGATTTCCCTCGTACCTACAGAGGTTTGCACGGTGACGTGCAAATGAACTTGGGTGGTAACACGATCTTTCGTCCCTTATTGGACGGAAGATTTTTTATTACAATTTTTTAAGCAAGAATATCAAAGGAGGAATTTTTCATGAAATTCAAAAAGACAATCATCGCATCCGTCGCCGCATTGGCACTCACAGGTTTTATCACAGGCTGCGGCGATGAGAAAAAATCAGCGGCTCCCGCTCCGAAAGACAGCAGGGCGGTCACTCTCAAAGTGGGCGTATCCCCCGTCCCCCACGCTGAAATCCTCGGCGCCGTGAAGGATAAGCTTGCCAAAGAAGGCATCAATGTGGAAATCATCGAATTTACCGATTACGTACAGCCGAACCTGGCATTGAACGATAAAAACCTTGACGCGAACTACTTCCAGCACAAACCGTACCTGGATGAATTCGTCCAGTCAAGAAATCTGAAACTCGTTTCCGCAGGAGCGATCCATCTGGAACCGATGTCCGTCTTCTCCAAAAAGATTAAAGACTTGAAAGATCTTCCCGACGGCGCCCGTGTAGCTATCCCGAACGATCCCACAAACGGTGGCCGCGCGCTCCTCGTGCTCCAGTCTGCGGGGCTCATCAAGCTCCGTGACGGTGCACCCATCACCGCTACACCGCAGGACATCACAGAAAACAAAAAGAATCTTCAATTCTCTGAACTGGAGGCGCCACAGCTCCCCCGCTCGCTGGAAGACGCTGATATTTCCGTTATCAATATCAATTTTGCCCTGGAAGCAAAACTGAATCCGAAAGATGCCATCTTCACCGAAAGCAGCGATTCCCCATACGCAAACATTGTCGCTGTCCGTGAAGGAGATGAAACCCGCCCTGAAATCAAAAAACTGATCGAAGCCCTTACCAGCCAGGAATCCAAAGATTTCATCGAGAAGAAATACAACGGCGCCATCAAAGCCGCCTTCTGATTAAACAAAAGAAGATTTCAAGATAAAGGACCTCTTCTGCCGGACAAACCAAATGCCCGGTAAAAGAGGTCCTTTTCATACCAGAAGAAAGTCCGCATCATACATCGGTCTCCTGATGTCTGCCTTTCTGTTATCTTTCATCCCGCATTTTACTTCTGTCATCTGCCGCACGATTCGTAGTTTCCCAGAATTTTAAAATAACTGCACATGGAAGACAGTCCCTCCAGTGTCCGCGTATTTGATGGATCTTTCAGCGAACCCATGACATCGATGTGGAAGAAATACTCAAAAGGTTTCCCTTCGAGCGGACGGGATTCCAGATGGGTCATATTCATACCGCCGTAGAAAAAGTATCCCAGCACATGGTAGAGTGCGCCCGGTTCATGCCTGACGGAAATGGCAAGAGTGATCTTATCCGCTTTATCGGATATTTCCATTTTCGGTGCGATGATGAAGAAACGGGTGTAATTGTTTTCATTAAAAAAGATATTTTCTTTCAGTACGGAAAGCCCATACAGCTTCGCCGCCGTCCGGCTTGCTACGGCCGCCTGATTTTTCTTTCCGGTCTTTGAAACACGTTCCGCGCTTTGGGATGTGGAAAAATAAGGTTTCAATTTCCAATCCCGATGGTCATTGAAGAAAAGACGGCACTGGGCAAATCCCTGGGGATGGGAGTAGACCGTATCGATATCTTCCATTTCCGCTCCCGGCAGTCCCAGCAGGTGGTGCTCGATTTTTACCAGTTCTTCACCGACGATGGCGCAGCCGCAGCCCCTGATAAGGTCATAGACTTCCGTAATCCCCCCGGTGGAGGAGTTTTCAATGGGTACAACGCCGTAATCAATCATTCCTCCCGCAGCGGCTTTCGTCACATCTTCAAAGAGGGGGAAAAATATTTCTTCCCGCTCCCGCTCGCCGAAGTGCCGTTCCATGGCCTCATAGGTATAGGAGCCTTTCGCGCCGTAACAGCCGACGCGGATCCGTTTTTCCATAGTTTCTCCTATATCCATTTTCTCAATTTCACAAGCAGACCTTTTTCCTTTTTTTCCTCCGGCGTTGGACGCTCTACAGTGCGGACCACCCGTTTTTCCATTTCTTCCCGCCGCTTCCGCGCTTCTGTCGATTCAAAAGGGACGGGCCGCGTAAAAGCGGGCGGCATACGCAGGCTGGGCGGCGCCATGATTTTCGGCACAGTAAATTTCGGCACCTCTTTCAAGCTGCCGGCTTCCTCACGTCCCCAAGGGACATAATGGTATGCGCCGGCAGAAGGGTCGGGCACGTTCCGTTCCGCGATATACTTCGCCCCATTAAAGGGAACGCCGCGGAGACGTTCCAGCAATTGCGCCGCCATGACCTGCGGGGAGAAATAAGAGAACGGCAGTCTCGGCGCCATGCGCGCAACAGAAGAAAGAAATGCCGCCTTCACTTCCTCCGCCGTCATGTTCTCCCTGTGGCGCACCTCATCTAAAAGAAGGATCATTCCCTTTTGGGTAGGAAATAAGTTTTCATAAGGAATAACGGTATTTCTATTCCCCATCCCCGACATATCCAGGAAGAAGACAAGGAACAGGCAGGAGAGCGCCTTATCCCCCGCTTCCGCACGAAGATGGAAGTTTGCCATGACATAGTACAGGTTGCGCAGCTTCGACCATTCTCCCGCCATGGTATAGATGGAGACCTTCTGCTGAAAAGCGCGCTCCAGTATATCCCTGGCGGAACAGGGATTCCCTTTCAGAGCCAGAGCAGAACGGGACTCGCCGATTTCTCCTTCCGTAAGTCCGTAGTTTTCACGAACATTCAGGACATACGCCATATGGCGTCCCACCTCGGTACGCCCCTTAGGTTCCAGCACGTATACTTTCGGTACAGCGTGGTTATAATTTTTTTCAGGAACTTCATGGATTATACGCCGGACAAGTTCTGTATGCGATCCTTCACCGAAGAGGCCGTATCGTTTAAGGAAATCGGAAAGCGCTTTATCAGGAAGCATATTCACCGTTTCCCGGGGAGTGCTTTCGCGGATCCAGCCGTCAGCATAGAGGCGGTCCAGACAGAGATCGGCGTCGCTGCCGTAAGTGGCATACAGATAAGACGGCATCTTTGCATGCACCGGTTTGCCGTCAAAATAATCCAGTATGAGTATCTCACGTACAGAAAGACCCACTCGTCCCGCCTCCTTCTCATCATACTTTATTTTTTAGTATAGCAAAACAAAAGTATGATTAAAAGTCATAAACACAAACCACAGGAAAATTTTTGTCCCTGCACCTAAATTCCGAAAAGCGCTTTTTATCTTATCCCATATCTGGCATCTGAAATTTAATTTCCGCCCTTCGATACTAAACGCCCATGTGCGTCCCCACGGCACTGAAAACGGGAAGCAGGACGGAAAATATGATTGCCGCTGTTACAAGACCTACAAAAAGCAAAAGAGAAGGTTCCAGAATCTTTCTGAATCCTGTCAGTTTCCTTTTCGTTTCCTCTGTCATAAGGCGGGCGCTCCGCTCCAGAAAGAGAGGAAGCCGCCCGCTTTCCATTCCTACGTGGATCATGCGGGCAAGGGCGGTATCGCCAAAGGATCTTTCCATGCTCTGGGCAAAATCGCCGCCCCTCTCTATATCCTTTTTTATTTTCAGCAATTCTTCTTTTACGGCGCCGTTATCCGTTATGTCCGCTATATCAGCAAGGGCGTCAGACAAGGTTTTCCCGCTTTTCAAAAGTGCCGACAGGGCAAGCGTCACACGGATGAGATACAGTCTCCGGATAAAAGGGAAGCGGAAAAGAAACGCGTCTGTACTTCTTTTTCCCCGTTCACTTCGTAACCAGACGACACCGCCGACTGCACCCAAGAGAAGTTCAACAAGAAAATAAAACCCTTTTTCCTGTAAGAACAGGCCCAGAGCCCGCGCCGCCCTCGTCACCGCCGGAAGCGGTATGTCGAGGGCGTCAAAAAGCGCGGCAAAGGACGGCAGGATGACAGTAAGGATCAATGCAAATACAAGAAAGGAAAAAAAGAGAACAAAAACAGGATAGGAAAGCGCCGATTTCATACCAGCAATAAATTCTTCTTCCTTGCGATAGCACGCGGCGGCCAGGCGGAGCTGTTCCGGAATCGTTCCCGACAGCTCGCCTACCTGCAAAAGGGCAGTAAAAAAAGGCGGAAACGCACGGGATCCCGCAAAACTTTCCGCAATGGAATGCCCTGCTTCGATGGTCGCCTTGATCTCGCCCAGAAGAATCTTTTCTTTCCCGCTCCGGCCGCCGCCAAGGATGTCCAAAGTTTCGGTTACGGGAATCCCCGCGGAAAGAAGTGATTCCCATTCTTCCGCCAAATCGGCGAGACGGCGTCTTTTGAAAAGGGACACTTTTTTCTTTTCTCCCGTTTTTCTGATGGTCATCGGGTGCAGCCCGCGGCTTCTGAGT
>ENA-OPAG01001473-OPAG01001473.1-human-gut-metagenome-genome-assembly--contig:-NODE-1473-length-12052-cov-2.848295_pt1 | contig 12052 bp, 9 predicted proteins | sample MGYA00241053_ERZ501422 | MGnify/ENA primary metagenome ERZ501422 (study PRJEB25962, sample SAMEA2042619) | human gut metagenome | biome: human gut; feature: human-associated habitat; material: faeces... | reverse complement strand
AATCCGGTAGCGGCAATGTTGAGATCTTCCAGCATTTGTTTGTAGAAAGTTGCAACGCCGGGTTGATATCCAATTGTTTTGACACCGGCAGTACTTTCTGTCGTGAAATGTGCTCCATCTCCATAGGTTTCCGTGATGATCCAGAAATAAAAAGCGCGTAGTGCGTGTGCTTCTGCACGAAGTTCAGCCCGTCTGCTTTCATCTTTGATCTCTGCTGTTTCAATGATCTCGGTTGCCAGGTTCGCAACATTGAGAGAGTTATACAATTGTTTCCAGAAATCTCGGTTCCAGCCATTGTTTATCATCTGGGTATCGAAATATTCTCCGAAATAACGCCAGTCATTTCCATTTACGGCAACTAACTGCTCATCTGCTCCCATCGAGCCGAACAGGTAAAGTCTTTCGAGGAAATCGCGGTGCGTATTATATAAACTCAGAACCAACCGTTCACAACCTTCTTCCGTTTCCGAATAGTTGGTGGTGATATTTCCTTTTGGGTCTTCGGAAAGAAAATCGGAACAGGAACATAGGCTGCCTGCATATAATGCGATTATAAAGGTCCAATATTTTAGTTTCATAATTTATTACAGTTTAAAAGTCAATATTTATTCCCATTGTATAAGTTGTCGGAATATTATAGTCAAAATCGGGAGCTTCCGGGCTTACGTCATTTTTACATGCTTTATAGATATATCCGAGATTCCGGACTTGTGCATAAAGCCGTGCCCGTAAAATCTTCCAGTTTTTCGGCATTATTTTGCTGAAATCATACCCCAACGTTATATCCTGAATTTTGATATAATCCCCCTTCATGTAGCCACCTGTACCGGCGAATGGATCATATCCGCTTAGTTTATCTGCACGGGTATATTCGTTTGTCGGATTGTCGGGTGTCCAGTATTTGAAGTTGGACGGCATCCATCGCAGTCCGTCACGTGTGATTAAGCTGGCATAGGTATTAGGATGGATCAGGCTTCCGAAATTCATGTTCAGATTGATGGATGCATCAAAAGCACCGAAACGGAATGAGTTCAGTAAAGATGCGATGATTTTTGGATCTTTCTGTCCTAATATTACTTTGTCCAGCTCTCCGATCGAACCGTCATTATTCTGATCTTTAACTTTGATGTCTCCAGGGATAGCACCATATTTCTGTGCTTCCTTTTCTTCGCCTAACTGCCATACTCCTATCATCTCATAGTTGTAATGTACTTGCAGAGGTTTGCCTATAAACCATGAATTGTTGCGAATGTCGCCACCTCCCAGCAATTCCGTGATTTTATTCCAATTGCGGGCAAAAGTTACAGTTGTTTCCCAAGAGAATGATTTAGTCTTCAACGTATTTGCTTGGATATTTAGTTCGATACCTTTATTTTCGGTTTTACCGATATTCTGCCAAACCTTGGAGAAGCCGGTGAAAAATGGCAACGTACGTTCCATTAGCAAATCACTTGTTTTGGTGATATAACCCTCAATGTAACCGGATATACGATTGTTCCACAAGCCAAAATCCACTCCGAAGTTTGCCGTACGCGAAATTTCCCATCCTAAATCTTTATTTGGAATCATAGAAGGCCGATAAGCGAAAAATTTGTTTCCGGCATCCTCTCCAAACAGGTAATCATATTTGCTTAATCCGGCAATCGTCTGGTAAGGATCGATGGCAGAGTTTCCTACAGCTCCGTAGGAGGCTCTTAATTTCAGAGAATTAAGCCATTCTCTTTTTCCGAAGAACTCTTCTTCCGAGATACGCCAGGCAACACCTCCCGATGGGAAAAAGGCCCATTGGTTCCCTGCTGCCAACCGGGATGAACCATCTGTACGCATAGCGATGTTGGCATAGTACTTGCCTTGATAATCCCAACGTGCACGTGCCAGGAAAGATGCCAAAGTCCAATGTTGGTATGAACTTCCGATTTGCAGGTTTTCAGCGGCAGTCCCCAAGTTGTGAAACGATGTCGAAGCCACCGGCTGGTTTTCGCCACTCATGTCTCCTGTCTCTTTCGTATATCCGGTTGCTTCAAAGACTCCGTCCAGAACAAGATGATGCTTACCGAAGTTCTTATCGTAGGAAATGATATCGTTGAAAGTATATTCCACTTCATTCTGATATTTTTTCCCGGCGAGAGGTACTGTGCCTTTCCGCTCATATGAATTTTCTCCAAAGAAATAACCATTCTTTCGGTCAATGATGTTATAGGAGATATTCGCCCTGTTATTCAAATATTTTGAAAAACGGATATTGATATAACCGGTGAGGTATGCCGCGTTTTTAATAAATTCATTCGTATAGTTGTCTTTGCCATAATTGGCTAATACGTTATAGCCGGATGTATTCTGTGGTGCCGGATAATAATTCAGGCTTCCGTCCTCGTTGTAAGGTTTTGCGAGTGGAGTCATGTATTGCAGCTTTTCCTCGAATTTCGTCATACCCTGGCTATTATTTCTTTGTAAGCGGGCGGATAATCCGACTGACACGTATTTATTGATTTCATGGTCGAGATTCAATGTGATATTATATTTGTCTTTGAAATTTATTTTGGAATAACCCTCATCTTTGGTATAGTTTAATCCAAGATGTAATTTGGTTGTTTTATTTCCGGCACTGAGACCAATATAATGACTTTGTGTCTGACCGTTTCGATACAACAAATCGATCCAGTCTGTAAAATCGCGGCTTTTGATGACTGCTAATTCGGCCGGTTCGAATACATCTTCGTCTGCAAATGGCTGATCCCATCCGTTTCTGTACCTATAACCGTCGCGGCGGAACTGAATATATTCGTCTCCGCTTTGCATTTTTACTAAATTAGGTACGCTGATACCGATGTAACCGCTATACGAAATACGGGTTTGCTGCTCTTTCGCTTTCTTCGTCGTGATCAGAATTACCCCGTTTGCCCCTCTCGAACCGTATATGGCTGTACTGGCTGCATCTTTTAATACTTCTATCGACTCTATGTCATTGGTGTTAACAGCTTCCATACGTCCGGGGACTCCGTCTACGATAACCAGCGGATCATTACTCGCATTCAGTGAACGATTGCCACGGATACGGATAGAACCGGATTCGTCAACTTTGGAGGAAGATGTGATGTTCATACCGGCAACTTTTCCTTGTAGGATATCAGTAATATCGGTCGAGGCAATCGCCGAAATCTTATCTCCTTTTACACTGGAGACAGCACCTGTCAAATCGGATTTTTTCATTGTCCCGTATCCGATTACAACGATTTCATCTAAGTTTTCGGAGTCTTCGGCCAAGGTGATGTTAAATATATTTTTTTTGCCGACTTTGATCTCTTGTGACAAATATCCGATATAGGATACCGTAAGGATAGAGTTCTCCGGAACTTCTAATGTAAATCGACCTTCGTGGTCGGAAATATTACCGATGGTAGAACCTTTGACGACGACATTTGCTCCTATTATGGGCTCTCCGTGTTCATCTTTAATGACACCGGATATTTTTTTGTTTTGTTGAGGTAACCCGGTTCCTGCTGATTGGTTTAATACCTCTTTTTTAACAATAATGATATGATTTCCTTTTAGTTCAAAACCAAGACCTTGCCCTTTCAATATGGTTGATAAGACAGATTTGACCGTTTCGTTTTCTACATGAATAGAAACTTTACGGTCGATGTCGACATCTTTTACATCAAACCAGAATGAATAGTTTGTCTGAGCTTTGATTTCAGTGAAAACTTCATTGATTGTCGTGTTATTTACTGTAATGGAGACTCGGGCTTCCTGTGAATATCCTGTAGCTGAGACAGAAAATATTCCAAACAGAAGTAGCAGAATTGATATTTTCATGATATTCAAGACCTTATTCTTGCATATAAGCGGGTATAATTTTCCTATATCCTGATATTTTTTATACATTTGTATCGGATTTAAAGTTAGTAATCAGAAATTTAAATCTATTCTCGGGATCGGAGAGTGTTGCAGCATTCTCCGGTTCTGTTTTTTTGTTGTACTACTTCATAGGCAAATGATTATTTAAGATTAAACACAAATATGAATTTAATAGACGTCTATGATATTTCCTTTTATCGTATAGGTGAATTTCTCATTAGATGACATGACTTTAAATATTTGTTCGATTGTTTCGTTATTAACGAAGTCGCCAATGAAACAACGTTTTTTGATGGATTCTTTGTGAATGTTTATTTTTACGTTGAAGGTCCTTTCCAATATTTTTGTGATTTGTTCGAAACTTTCCCCGTTGAATATAAACTTGTTATCAATCCATCCGATACAATTTTGGGAGTATCCGGTGTTATGGCAAATGCCGGTTTCTTTTGTCTGTATATTGAAGTGGGCGATATCTTTAGGAACCAATTTCAACATATCCCCATTATTTGTTTCCATTTCGACAGAGCCCCTTAGCAAAGCGACTTTTATTTCTTCGTTATCTTTATAGGCTCTTACATTAAAGCAAGTACCCAATACTTTCACTTTGACTTCTCCTGCGTCGACAATAAAAGGACAGTCTTCATCTTTTGCCACTTCCAAGTAGGCTTCACCTGATAATTTGAGCAGGCGGTTCTTCTTTCCAAAATCGGAGTCATATTGGATTTTTGAACCTGCATTCAGCCAAACTTTCGTCCCGTCTTGTAATGTCAGTTTTGTTTTTGAACCATTGGGAACTGCGATTTCTGACAATCGGATAATATTCTGATCTGAGGAATGAATGTAATATTGATAGGTCAGATAATTGAGGACAATGAATGAGATCAGGATGGCTGCATATGACAACACTTTCTTTAAGGTGAACGATTTCCGTGTGTTTATCGTGCTCTCTGCCCGGACACGTTGTTGAAAGAGCAAAAAAGCACGGTCTGAATCGTATTGTTCTCCTTCGCGGACAACCTCCATTGAATCCCAGAGCTGTTCCATATTTCTGAAATATCGGCTGTTCTCATCAGAAGCATCAATCCATTCCTGCAGGCACAAGTCGGAGTCTTCCGATATCGTCTCTGTCAGCCGGTCGATTATGAGATTTAACCAATGCTCTTTATGTTGATTTTGTGTGTCCATCTTTTCTGCTTGTATAAATAAGACAAGCCGGAAAAGATTTAGGGTAAATGAAAAACGGATTTATTTTCCGAAAGGGAAAAAAATAAGTAGAAACAAGGGTAAATAGTCTTTTAATTCTTCCCGTAAATGAGATAGGGCAGACTTGATGTGATATTTGACTACATTGACGGAAACGTTGACCTCTTGAGCGATCTCTTCATATTTGAGGTTTTTGAAACGGCTCAGGCAGAATATGCGCCGGGTAAGTGCGGGTAAATTGTTTATGCAGTTATTTATTTTGACGTCGAGTTCTTTTTCTATCAGGTTGGACAGTGGATAGCCATGTTGTTCCTCGTAATGGATCTGTTCCTTTTCCAACAGATTCCCGATATGGGAACGGACATCTTCTCTTTTGTTCAGTTGGGCAAGATAATTCAGGCACCGGTTACGGACAGCCTTAATCAGATAACTGCGTAACGAAAGGTTGATGTCTATTTCTTTCCGGTTTTTCCATAGGGCAAAAATGACATCGCTTACAATCATCTCTGCGGTGAAAGTATCATCTACATATTCTTTCGCGATGATACAAAGTATTTTGTATTGCCGATCGTATATGTATTTGTATGCTTCTTCGTAGCCCGCTTTCAGGCCTTCGATGATTTCATATTCGGTATTCATTTCATATTTTTTATATGGATCGTTATTTCGGTTGGATTGAGAATGAAAGTTTTTGTAGACAGCCAAAAAAACAGTGGGCTGTTGCCTATACTTTGTCAGGTATCGCCAGAAACCTCTACCACATAGACAAGCAAACCCACTGATATAGCGATTGCTTGTGCTTCGTGGTGGTCAAAACTGGCGATTTCGACAAAGTGAAGCACTTTTAACTTTTCTCAAATAGTTCCTCCGAACATTGCAAATATATGGAATTTTGGAGCATTGACAAAGGTCGAATGAATATCTTTGGGGAGGCTATCAATGCTTTTTTATCGGGAGTATTCCGCTATTCGCCGGGATTTAGCTGCTACTGGCCGCTTTTCTGTTGTGTAAGCGATTGTGTGAGGGTAGTTTTGCAACAAATTAAAAATGTACGAGTATGAGAACGAATCAACAAGGGGATTTTGTCAGAGGTGGTTGTCCCAGCCACAGTAAACTGAATACGGTTGTAACGGCTGCTGTATTTATCATAGTAGGTCTGTTGTTTCTTGGGCGGAATTTCGGGGTAATAGACTCTGACCTGTTCGATATCCTGGTTTCCTGGCAGATGCTGCTGATCGTGGTCGGCGTTGTCAATCTGATTAAACGGCATTTCTTCGGGGGAATGATAATGATTGCCATAGGAACTTATTTTCTGTTGCCGGAGATAAGCGGGGTAGAGAACGAATGGATCGGGATGTTCTGGCCGGTATTGCTTATTTTGGTGGGAATCATGATTCTTTTTAAACCGAAACGTCACCGCTTTAATGGCCATTGGGATGGTAGAAGGCCGGAGTATGTAAAGGAAGTATATAGCTCTGAAGACGGTTTTGTCGTATCGGACAACACTTTCGGATCGGTTCAGCAGATTGTCCTGGACCCGGTGTTCAGGGGAGCACGGATTAGAAATGTGTTTGGCGGAACTGTCCTGGATTTACGGCGGAGCAAACTGGCCGCTCCCCGGACATTTATAGATATTGACTGTTCTTTTGGAGGGGTCGAGATTTATTTGCCGTCGGACTGGAATTTGCAGACGCAGATCGATGCACTTATCGGAGGATGTGACGATAAACGCTATAATTCGTCTGTGGAGATAGACAAGGAACACGCTTTGATCGTGAGGGGAAAAGTTTCTTTCGGAGGTATCGAGTTTAAAAGTTGATTTATGCGGACGCATCCATTTATAGAGTCGGTCATCAATCGCGTGGTGGGGATTTCCTTGGCGGTTGTGGTCTGGATGATGTATTCATGGCTCCTGTTCTGTTATGGAGGAGAGGGGATATGGATGGCCTGTCTGGATGGTCTGGTTTCTGTCGGATTATTGGCTGTCGCCGGTTTCCTGTACGGGTATGTTGACGGAACTATCCATGCATGGCAAATACAAATTGCATTGGCGGTATTGGTTCAGGCGATCAGTCTGGCAGGGGCTTTCGAGCTACAGGTGCTTTTGGAACGAGGAAATGTCGGTGATTTTATGGATAGTGTTTCCCTCCGCTTGGTATTGGGTATATTATGCTGGATTATCCTGTTGGAATGGTATCGGATGAACCGGGCCGATGAACCGGATTTAGAGGAGATATCCGGGACCGAGCTAGGTAAGGGACAAGAAGAGGCGATTCCCGTAGATGAGACTTTTCTGGATCGCGTATCGGTAAAAGACGGTTCTCGCATTCATATTATCCATCTCGAAGAACTCTTATACATGCAAGCCGGAGGTGATTATGTGACGCTTTTTACTCCGGGAGGCCAGTATGTGAAGGAACAGACGATGAAATATTTTGAGACACATCTTCCGCCTGCTCTGTTTGTGCGGATTCACCGTTCTTGCATTGTCAATACCGAACAGATTTTACGAGTGGAGCTGTTCGGGAAAGAGAATTACCAGGTCCGTTTGAAAAGCGGAGTTTGTTTGCGGGCAAGTAATGCCGGTTATAAGCTCTTGAAAGAGCGTCTTTCTCTTTAAAAAAGAGAGCCTAAAATGTTAATTTTAGCAGAATTTGATGTCATTGTATAAAGTTTTGCCCTTTGTAACACTTTTTACCGCAAAGCTCTTCCGGGCTTAACATATATTGTCTGTAAAAGGCTTGACAAACGGACTTAGCGCATGTATCTTTGCATTGTGGTTTTTTCATAATAGTATTAGATTTAAGGTTAACAAAGTTGGTTAGGGGTTGTCGTGAGACAGCCTTTAATTGTTTATAGGGGTTTCTGTGGTGCAGGAACCTTTTCTATTTCCTGATTGGAAAGATAACCTCCGTCCTTTATCATAATTTGGTGGGTAAAAGTGATGGAATCCCCCTCTTTTAGCAGGATTTGAACTTTTTCCGCTTGTTTATCGAAACACTGTCCTCCTAAGTTATTAATCGCAAACAGGCCGTATCCACGTGCATGCGACCAACCCGGATAATTGGGATTTTCAGGATGGTCTATGAGAGCTATCGATATTTTCTCGTCTTTTATTTTCCCGTTTAAAACAACCCAAGCCGAACGTTTTCCCCAAACATCGTCACCGGTGTCTCCTTCTTTATTTTGATAGATCCCGGAAATGTCGGCTTCAAGATTTCGGTCTAAACGCATACCGAGTAAGCCTTCTTTATTTTCCGTAATGAAAATAGAATCTTTGAAAGCAGTCAGTGTAGTGGTTCGCTGAATACCTCTTTCGTGTGGCTTACCGGTGAATGCGTAGGTGGTTTTTTCTTTTAGTAGAATATATCCATTGTGGTTTGTCCAATTTGCTTCGACTGTAAATTGGTTTTCTTTTTCGTTTATATTTTTGATGCCGGTAAACCGGATAATGCCGTAATGTTCTTTTTTATCGAGGGGAATGCGATTCGAATTATTCCAGAAATCCAATCCATTGATATCTCCGAAGCTAAACCATAACCCCATCTGGTGAGGATGGTCTGTCTGTTCATCGGCTTTCGGGCGGGCGGGATAGCCGCGAGTGATTTCGGTACCGGATGCAGTATAGATAGGATAAAGGACTTGTTTATATAAAGTGTCGGAGTAAAGAAATTCTGTAAAGAGAACTTGATCTATGTATATGCTTATTTTTTGTGAATCGGGCTTCTCTATAAAATGTATGTGTGAATCCTGACCTATTACATAACTGCAATAGGATAGAGAGAAGAGGATAAGTAGAATCAGTTTGTTCATGGAGTAAAAGGAATCAAAATAGGTTAAAAGGAAGAACCAAAATTGCCCTGTCCCGCGTGTGACACGGGGACAGGGCAGTTTGACATCTTCTTTGAATATTTATAAGATACGTTTATACAGCTTCTTTTCCTGTGGTTGGATCGAAGTTAAGTCCGCGATTTTTACAGGTTGTCCGGATGCTATGCTGTTGCGGGCTGCAATTCCGACCAGGCAAGCCAAAGCACCGTCTCGGGTGTTTGCACACTGTTGGAACGGATCGTCAATATTAGGCAAGAATATCTGATCTTTTAATAATGCATCCCCGCCGCCATGTCCGGATGTCCCGAACGGAATCTGGATATATTGCCGCTTATTGAAATTCTTGAATAAAACGATTTCGTCATAATTGGCATCCGATGTCGGTCTGGATTCCTGGATCCAAGCTTCCATGCGGCCTTTTGTTCCGTTGAACGCAATCCGGTAACCTTCGTATGGAGAATAGGTTGTCAATGAATAGGCTACTTGTACACCATTTTTATATTTGATTGTTGCCGCCATCTTGTCGAAGATGCTTACATCCTTTTTGAACACACAACCGTCGCGCAGATAACCGTCGTATTTTTCATTGGCCACATACAATTCCATGTAGTTCTTGTTTTTGGTGATGTCAAAGAAGAATTTGCATTTGTCGGTATGAGGGCATGTACGGCAATTTTCTGCCCGTATGGTTCCATTTTTCCCATAATGGTTGAGATCTCCAAGCGCATACACACTCTCGGGATCACTGTCGATCCACCAGTTTAGGAGGTCGAAATGATGGCTGGCTTTGTGTACCCATAACGAACCGCTACATTCAACAAGTCTGTGCCAGCGGCGGAAATAGTCGGCTCCGTGTGAAGTGTCCAAGTACCAGTGGAAGTCGACGGAAGTGATATCACCGATTTCTCCGGCACGAAGCAGTTCCCATATTTTTGCCCGGTGAGGGGAATAACGGTAGTTGAATGTGACCCGGCATGTCTTCCCCGTCCGCTTTTCAGCATCCAGAATCGCCTGGATTTTCTTTTCATCGGTCGTCATCGGCTTTTCTGTGATAATATCGGCTCCCAACTCCATTCCCCGGATAATGAATTGGTGGTGTGTGCTGTCCATTGTCGTGACAATCAATACATCCGGCTTTGTCTCGTTCATCATTTTCTCAAAGTCGGTATATGTCGGACAGGAAGTGCCGATGATGCGTTTGCCAGTTTCAACACGTCCTTCGTTTTTATCACAAAGGCCTACGAATTCAAGATAATCAGGATAACTTTTCAGGATGTCCCTTCCCCACATAGATGTCCCTCGGCCCCCTGTCCCGACGAGTGCGATCCGAAGCTTTTTACCTGTCGGTGTTGCAATACCGGCAGCTTCTGCTTTTATGTCAGATAAGGGATTGAGCAAGGCCGTTCCGGCAATCGCTCCTGTTGTTGCAAGAAAATGTCTTCTTGACATTTGGTTTGTTGTGTTATGCATAGTAAATGATATTAAGTGTTTTAAAATTATTTATCATATTCCGGTAGCTGGTGGAATTCGTCTTTATTCGTGACGACATCCACTTCATTCTGAGGAATCGGACGGGTGACATGATAGGCCTTCATTTTATCTTTGACATCCGGATTGTATTTCAATGCGCGTTCCAGCAATTTGCCGGTGCGTTTCAATGTGTACCACCTGAAACCTTCCATACTTAATTCGCGCATATACTCATCAAGGATAAAATCGAGCGTAATCATATCGGGTGTGACTTTCAATGCCTCTTCGTGCCCTTCGGTCAATGCCCTTTTCCGCAATTCCGTAATGACTTTAGCAGCTTCCTCTTTTTGTCCCATATACATGTATAGCTCTGCTTGGGACAAATATACTTCACCTAAACGAAACCAGATAAAATCTTTGTGACCTTTTTCATCTTTTGCAAATTCTCGGGATGAATCCAATAGTTTCAGATTGGTATGGTAGCAGGAGCGTCCGTTCATCGTAGGCTCCCCTGTTTGTAGATTGTACATGTGGTTCAATCCTTCAACAAACAGTTCATGCCCTAATGGATGAGTCTCCCCTCTCCGTCGTCCGGCTGCTACTTCTTCGTCTGTCACAGAGCGGAAATGGCGGATTAGGACTGTGTCGGAGTAAACAGGCTTTTGATTCCAATCTGTCGGGATCCAGCACCAGTATTCTTGTAATGAGCCATAAAGACGCTTATCGTATTCGTTGAAATTTTGAATCATAAATAAGGATGGCATAGTCCAGCGATATTCTCGCCCATAATATAGGGAATGGCTCCATAAGGTTGTGATTGCTTTGTTGTCGACAGCAGATTTGTTGTACCAACCGACACCGTAGCGGTGAAGTCCGTTTTCACCTCCGCCATTATAGGTTTTGTCAGTCGAATATTGTACAGACCAGATAATTTCGTCATTAACCTGATTGTCAACATCGAATATCTGTGTATAATCGTCCAGCAATCTGTAATTATAGTCAGACCGCAACGATTTTGTCAAAGCACCGTGACTTTCATCACGACCTCCTTGTATCCGCCGGCCGTGCCTTCCGAGAAGGAGGTGATTTCGTACTTCCAGCCTTTGGATTCGATGTATTTGGTGTACATGCGCATCAGGTCGCCGGCGAAGATGGCGGCTTCGTCGCCGCCCGTGCCGCCGCGGATCTCGACGATCGCGTTTTTCGCATCCTGCGGGTCCTTGGGAATCAACAGGAGTTTGATCTCCTCTTCGAGGGTTTCGATCTTCGGTTCCAGTTCCGCGATCTCCCCGCGTGCCATTTCGCGCATCTCCTCGTCCTTGTCGTTGGCCAGGATGTCTTTGGCTTCGGCCAGGTTGGCGATGGCCGTGCGGTAGCGTTCCGAGGCTTCGATGATCGGTTCCAGCTCCCGGTATTCCTTGTTGAATTGGATGAACTGCTTGACGTCGGCGATCACTTCGGGATCGGTGAGTTTCTGGCCGATCTCTTCGTATTTGAGCTTCAGACCGTCCAGTCTGGTGAGTATGGAATTGTCTGCCATATAATTTAATTTGGGTACAAAGATAGTGAAAGCCGAGCGAAATCGGGAGAATTTATTCCCAAAGATTTCCGAGATGCCCCTATCTTATGCAAAGATAGTGCAAGCGGGGAGCAATGCCAAATTTATTTGGATTTGTCCCGGCCCGTGCTC
>ENA-OPAG01001472-OPAG01001472.1-human-gut-metagenome-genome-assembly--contig:-NODE-1472-length-12062-cov-3.742234_pt1 | contig 12062 bp, 3 predicted proteins | sample MGYA00241053_ERZ501422 | MGnify/ENA primary metagenome ERZ501422 (study PRJEB25962, sample SAMEA2042619) | human gut metagenome | biome: human gut; feature: human-associated habitat; material: faeces... | reverse complement strand
TAAAAATACAAAAATTAGCTGGGCATGGTGGTGCACACCTGTAATCCCAGCTACTCACAATACCAAAATCGTGAAGCATATATTAATAGAATTGCTAATCCTTTAAGTCAAATTAAGGCAACTTCTCGTGGACAAAAAGTTCTTGATTCTGAAAGAGCTAAGATTGTTGAAGGTGCTAATGAATTTAAGGAACAAGATAATTGGTTTGCAGCAGATGATTATATTTATAAGCAAACTGAGAATATTCTAACTAACGAAGGTCTTAAAGCTGTTCAAGCTGATTATGCTTTGGAACAGCAGTATATGGAAGATTTGAAAAAGAGTGATTGGGATACTCAAAATCAAAATGCTTTCTTGCTTCGTAGTCGTTTACAATCTTCTGATATTATTTATGATGCAGAAACTAATACTGTTGTAAGCGGTGGTTTTAATGGAGTTCAAATCGGTAAAAAGTTCGATGTAAATAAATATCAAAAAGACGTATTTGATATTCTTTCAAAAGCTAAAGCTGATAAGGTATCATTTGAAAATCTTGTTACTAATCCTGATATGATACGTCAGTACGGATTAGATGTTGCAACAGGTTTTGATGGTGAGAAGTTAGCAAGTCACTTTGTTAAAACTGGTAGTGAAAGAGAAGGTATTACAGAACAAGAGATTATGAGTTATGCTATGTCATTACTCAAATCTAATCCTGATTATACTAATTATCTTACTACTATTTGGCAGAATCAAGATGCTCTTACTCGATTTGTAAAAGATGATAGTTCTGCTGGAGGACATTTAAGAGATTATGAATTAGGAGATTATGCTCCTTTATTTGCTGGTAATCCTACAATGTTTGCTCTTAATGGTTTAGGTATTAACGTAAATGAACTTGGTGCTCCTACAAAAGACGGTAAGTTTACTGTTAATTCTAAATTACCTGCTGAAGTTAAAACTTTGTTAGATACTGTTAATAAGGAATATGGAGTTAATGTTCTTGATATATTACAGAACAAAGCTCAAGTTCCACCTGAACTTATTCAAGCTGGTTTACAGAATTATGTAGATAAAATGTTTGAAAGTTACGCTAAGGGTGTACTTGGAGCTACTGATGATATTGAGAATCTTGATAGAACCGCTTTTACACAAAGTGTTTTATCTGGTCAATTTATTAACAATAATATTCAAAGTTTAGCTGGTGCTGCCGCAGGTTTATATTCTTATCAAGATATTAAAACTACGGTTGATTTAATTGCTAATCCCGGTTATACAGCTTATGTTAAAGCTCGTGCAAAAGGTAAGCAAAAAGAACTTGAAACTCTTCAACAATATGCTCCATATCTTGATACATTAAGTGGTTTTGAAGTTACTGGTGATAGTGTTGCAGAAAACATTAATCGTCGTAATGAAATTACTGACCAAATGACTAAACTTTCAAATTCTATGAATCAGATATTTACATTTGATGAACTTGGAATTTTAGGTCTTAATCCGGGAGATGGTAATATTGTTAAAACACTTAATATTTCTACTGCTGAAAGATTGGTTGATTCAGCAGGTCTTGACGAAGAAACAGCAGCTAATCTTAAAGGTAAGCTTTTACAAGTTCAGACTGCTCAACGTAATTATAATAATCTTCAAGCTAAACTTCGTTCTGACGAAATTCAGCTTAATTCTGTATTTGATACTTGGAAAGAACATCGAGATAAATTATCTGGTTTATTAGGTTGGTACAAAGTAGCTGACCCTCAAGCTAAATTAATTCTTGATAATCGTATTTCAAGTTATGAAGCATATCTTGATTTTATAAATAATAATTATAATAGAAATGAAAAAACAGGTAGTATTCCTGTAACACCAGATGGTGGTTTTTATTATAAAACTGCTGATGGCGATATTGCTATAAGCCGAGATAATATTATGACAAAAGAAGAGTTTGAATCTACTCTGTCTAATGCAGCAGATAATGTTTCAAATCGTTATCGTAAAGCTATTGCTGATGCACCTCTTGAATTTACAGCAACTCGTGATATTATTGCTAATCCTTCAAGATTCCAACAAAATTACATGGCAGCTGCTATGGTAAATTGGAAAAAAGGTGCTGGTAATATTAGTGTTGTTCAAACTCCATCTGGAAAAGGTACTGGTCTTACCGGAATGCAATTAGCTAAGTATATGAACTTTGATGCGTTTCCTACTTCGACAACTACTAATTCAAAAGGTACAAGTGTAACTCGTCAGAGTAACGCTACTAAAAATTCTAAACCTCTTTCAGGTAAAGAACTTGGTCTTGATTATGATATTTATAAGACTGAGGTTAGTCCGATTGCTAATGGAATTGCAGCTCGTGAAGGTCGTAATGAATATGCAATTACTCTTTTCGATGAAACCGGTGCTGCTCGTGGTAATATTATTTTTTCCGAACAAGTAGACCCTTCTACTATTGCTCGTCAAATTCTTGATAATTACCGTAATATTAAACCTTATGCTAAAATTGGTGGTGAAGGTTTACAACGTAGTGCTGGAATAATTGAATCTCAATACGCTTCGGGATTTATTGATTTCAATACTACTGGTGCTAATAATAGTCCTGCTGTTGCAAACATCGCAGATCTTCAAAGAACTGTTGATGATTTAGGTAAAGTTGAATATGATTTGAATATTCACGAACCTTTCTATAATAGTATTGACGGTAATAGTCGTAAGGTTGAGATTGGTAGAACAACACAAGGTTATTATATAAAAGATATTAGTGGATTGAAATATCCTGATGGTTCTGTTCATTATGGAGAATTTGGATATAACACAATTCCTAATAGTCTTTATACAATTAAAGGTATGACCCCTAACAACATTCAATATTATGAGAACATAAATGAAGCACTAAAGCCTATCACAGAATATATTTTAACTCAATATGGAATTATTCTTGATATGCAAGAAGCGGCTGAGGCTATTCAAATGAATAAAATAAATAATGCTAATATAGGATATTAAACTATGCCAAATTTAACAGATATTAAGATTCCTATTACAGGTTCGAAAGCTCTTACTCCTTCTGAAACACAAATTCAAGGAGTAGGAGCTACTCCTGTTTTACCGTATAGTATGCCGGAGCCTGAACATGCTCGTGGTGCAAAATTATCAGCTATTAGAAAATTCAATATTTCTGAATATGAAAATATATTAGGTCGAGGTCAAGTCAATCCTAATCTCGATTTAAGCGTTCTTAATGAAAATAGAGCACAAAATCAGAGTGGTTGGTATTTAACTAAGAATGCCATTGGTCAATTAGGAACTACTATTCTCGGTGGTACTATTACTGGTATCGGTAGTATTCTTAATTTCTTTCCTACTACATATCGTGCTATTAGTCAAATATGGGATGATAATGCCAAATATAAATGGGACAAAGCTATTAACGAAGGTCTTGGTTCTGAATGGCAGAGAATAGGTAAAGATATTGAAAATTGGGGTCGTAAAACAATGCCTATTTATCAAACAGAACAAGCTCAAAAAGGTGGTTTTGCTGGTGGTATGGGTGATGCTACTTGGTGGGCAAATATGTTTCCTACCGTAGGTTCTGCGGCCGCATCTATGCTTCCTGTTATTGGACAAATGCGAGCTTTACAAGCTGTTGGTAAATTAGGAACCATGATTAACGGTGTTGGCCGTTTAGGTTCTACATTGAATAAAGCAGGTCGTGCATTACAAAACCCTTATACTCAACAGATAATCGGTACTTTATATGGAGCACATCTTGATAGTATGGAAGAAATTGTTCGTGGTTATGATGAACAATATCAATATGCTCTCGATTTAGGTTTCAGTGAAGATGATGCTCGTAAGTTTGCATCTGTTTATGCTTCTGAAAGTTACAATGATGCTTGGGCTTATGGAGTATTATTTAATGCTATTGAACTCAATAGTATGCTTCGTGGTATTAAAGAAGCTCCAGTTAATAGTATTTCTATTGAAAAAGGTTTAAGAAGTAATATAAAAGGTCTTGCACAACAAGGTAAGACTTTTGTTTTAGATAGTGAAACATCTAAACTTAATCGTAAACTCATTCCGAGTGTTGGACTTCGTAAAACAAAAGATTTCTTTTCTGTTGCTTTATCTGAAGGTCTTGAAGAGATGCGAGTTGATATGGCACTTAATGAAGGTGTCATTGCTGCAAAAAAAGAACTTGGAATTGAAGATGAAACTGCTGCTTTAACTCCGTTAGCTCGTATGGGAAGACTTGTTGAACAAGCTTCTTCATGGGATAGTTTTATTTGGGGTGCTATCGGTGGTGGTGTAATGTCTGTTGGACGTAATGGTGTTACACGAATACTTAATGGTAAAGCTCAACAAGAAGCTGAAAATAAGCGAGCTACTAACATTATAAATGGTATTCAAGATACTGCCGCAGCTATTGCTGATTTTGACGGTGATATGAATATTAAAGTAACTGAAATTCCAGTTTTAGATGAAGCTGGTAATCAAGTTATGAATAATGATGGTACTCCGAAAGTTAATAGAACTATTACTGACCCTGCTTCAAGTTTGCTTGTTGGTATTATGGGTAGAATTGGTTCTGCTAATGGGTTCAATTATGCTGTTGAATATTTTGATGAATTAAGTAAATTATCAGATGCTCAACTTGAAGAAGTTTACGGTGCTAATAAACGACCTGTCGTAGATGCTCTTCGTAGAGAATTTACTATTATGCGAGATATTCATGCTCGTAATATGGGTTTAAGTTGGGGTAATCCTTTCGACAATGTTCTTAAAGTTCAGGCATCAACTGATGATTATTTACTTGACTATTATCGTCGTCAATTAGCTATTGTTGATACTGATATTCAAACTTTCGATATTGAAGCGTCTAATCTTCGTAAGCAACGAGATGAAGCCCTTAAAGCTATTGATAATAAACTCCATAGCTTAAATGTAGAAAAGACTGTTCTTGAACAAGAACGTGAAGAACTGCAAAAAGTTATTGAAGATTATAAAACTCAGCTTGAAGATAAAACTCGTAATAAAGCGATTAGTACACTTAAAGGTAAGCGTACTCGATTAGTAAATAAGATTAAAACTATTGAAGATACAATCAATGGTTTGCAATCTCAAATTGATGAATTAAATACTTATATTGCTAATCAAGGTGCTATCAGTATAAAACAACCTAATCGTAAAGCTCGTAAACCTTATCTTCTTGAAATTAAAAATAGTAAGAAATCTATCTTAAGTCTTCAACAACAAATTGCAAATGCTCGTCAGACTATTGCAGAATTAGAAGTTGGTAAACTCCAATATGAGCAAGAACTTGCTATTCATAATGGAGAGATTGCTGATACTCGTAGGAAGATTGAATTATTTGAAAATGATTTAGCTGATTACGATACAAGACTTAATAGAATTAATAGTGATATTACAGAACAGAGTGAACGTGAAAATAACAATGTAGCTGAATATAATGAAGCTGCAAAACGTTTGCGTGAAACTCGCAATAACAATAATCAAACATATAAATCTCTTGAAGAGGCTCGAACTCAACTAAGTATGGCTGTAATGGCTCTCGAAGAAAATGTTAATAATCGAGATGAGATTATGGCTGAACGAAGTAAGTTACTTAAAGAGGTTTATGATAAACAAGAAGAGATTGAAAAAGCTAAAGATAAAGTAGAAGAAACTACTGAAATTACTAATCAAGAAGCAAGTAAAGAACCCGAAAATGTTACTACCGAGGTGCTAACAGACAGTAACGGGATTTCGTACTCTCTCGATGACAGCGAGGCCCCAAATACCGTCGATATTAAAAATAAGGTATATTCGGTAGGCTCAAAATTTAATGTCGCAGAATCGCCTAAAACCGTGCAAAGAATCGAGGTTGTAACCGACGACGAAACCGATTTTAGTGCTGTAATGGTTACTATAAAAGATGATGCGACTGGTAAGGAAGATACATATTCTGCAAAAGAACTTGCAGGTATGGATATTACTGAAATTCGAAGTGAAGTTCAAACTAAATTTGATGCTATTTATAAAACACTTTATAGTATTCAAGATAAACTTTCAGCAGATAAATTTGAGAATCATTATTTAGATACTATTGTAAATCTGCATAAAGAATTATCTGATTCTAATAATGATACTTATAAAGCATTATTATCTCCTATTGATAATACTGAACTTAATACGTTACGAACTACTATTATTGGTAATTTTATTGGTTGGATAAATGAATATCAACCTACTGAAATTAGTAATGAGAATTTAGAAAAAGCTAATCGTGTAAAACAGTTATTATCAGATAGCAATATCCGTATTGCAAATAATCTTAAATCTAATCTTTTCAAAGATTGGATTTGGAATCTTTACGGTGGTGATATAGTTGGTTATAGTGAAGAGGAAAATGCTAAAATGCGTGAAGCTATTGCTGACTATATTGCTAATGTTGCTAATGTTCTTAACAATAATTATACTATAACTGATGGTAAATTAACTCTTAAGAATATTAATGTAGACCATAATGTAATTCGAGCACAAATTGAAGGTCTTACTCAAATTAAATTTGAAAATCTTAATAGTAATTTTAATACTGTTAGATATTCAAATTTCTATCATAAGATAACTCTATTCAAAAATAGTATTATTAATGAAGTAGCTAAAAGTACAACTGAATTTTACAAAACTAATATCGCATATATTAATAGTGTGATGAATAGATTTATTAGTAAAATTCGTGCTATTAGACAAGATGAAAATAGTCCATTACATGATGCTCTTGTAAATGATGATGGCTTTGGTAGTCAAACTTCTAAAATTATGGAATTTGCTACTGCCGTAAATAATTTAGCAAAAGAGTTTTTAGAATATGGTGCTGTTCCTAATCTTCCTGCTCGTACAAGACTTCATACATTAGCTCAATCAATTCAACCTTATTTGGTATCTGATGTTGATGCTTTGAATCTTACTGGTGTGGATGTTATTACTGCTGTTCGTCAAAGTAATGTTCTTGATTTATTAAGAAATGCTCGAATGGCTTATTCTATTCTTTCGAGATATTATAATTTTGAAAGTGGTACTGAATTAAACGATGATGTATCTATTCTTAATAGTCTTGATGTACTTGCTAACAGTGTTTCTGACTTTATAGATGATACTGAATCAAGAGATGAGTTTAATACTAATGACTATCGTTATTATATTAGTGATTCAATGCGTAATGCTCTTGATGCTATTGAAAATACTATTGTAAAACTCGATGGTCGTCAGATATTTACTGATAATCACGTTTATACTTACGAAGATATTCTTGATTCTATATATCAGCAAACAGATGGTCGTAATGATGTTATTAAATATTATGAACCTATTTGGTATGCACTTAAATATTTCAAAAATGATGTAAATGTTAATACAATATATCAACAAATGAGTAAGAATGGTGTTCCACAAGAACAACTTGATGCTCTTAAACGTTTGTTTGATATTATTAATAAACGAATTGCTAATCCTATTCAAACAACAGACGGTGCTTATCTTGATAGTAACTTAAATCTTCGTGGTAAGTTTTTAAGTGATTTCTTCAAAACTCATATTCAACGTGAATTTGAAACTAATGGTTTCAAAGGTTTACGTCGTCTTACACCTGAAGTTTATAAGATTATCACAAGTCCTGAATATTATAATCCTAAAACTCGTGTTATTAAAAACAACATTACAGTTAATGGTGTTAAATTCAAGGCTACTGAATTATTTGATGCTTTAAGAACTTTACACGAAGGTCAGGAATTTGAAGTTACTTATAAAGATGGTAATGTTGATGTTAATTTAGATGTAAATGGTAAAAAACTATTAATTGAACGAATTGGTTTAGGTGATAGTGAAACTTATCATGGAATACAATTAGGTAGAATTGATGAAAGTGGAGTTAATCAATATGATTCTGCTTTTGGTAATTCTTATGGAACATCTAAATTTATAGATACTATTATCCGAAAAGCTGGTGGAAGTGATACAATATTTAACTTAACAAAAGAGTTTTATAAAGTATATACTGAAGCCTTAACTCGTGAACAACAAACTTCTGATTCAGTTGTTTCAAAACTGAAATCAATTATTAAAGAATTAGATAAATATGGTAATACATCAAAAACTGAACATTCTGAAATAATCAATGCTTTTATTGGAGCTATCCAATATAATACCGAAGTCGAAGGTGTTAGTCCTGAAGCGTTTGATATTGAAGCTCTTGATTTAAATAAGGTTTATTATCTTATTAGTCCTATGTTCTATAACGTAAGACTTAAAAATCTTAATGATTATGTTCGTTATGGACTTAGAATCAAGAACGCTTATCAGAATCTAAATACTAAACTTGGAAATGACTTTATTCAAAGTCAAAAACTTGTTACTGAAATTAAAGAAAAAGGTTCTGCAATTTTAGTATTAAAAGGTATTAATAAATCTCCTATTACATTTGCCGATTCAAGTGGTTATCGAGCTAATGTAAATGAAGAGATGCAACGTACTGTTACAGTTAATGGTAAACCTGCTGTTAATATTATTCAACGTCAGCCTGATGCTGATGGTTTAATGTTAGTTTCATCACTTACTACTGACACTGCATTTAATAATCCTATTGTTGAAGATAAAATTACTTCATCAGATAGGCATTTCCAAATGTATGCTGAAATTCAAGCTAATGCTGGTGAAAATGGAAAAAGTTATGTTCCATTACATCGTGGTAATTTAGCAAGTGATGTTGCAGATACACCGTTTAATGTAGCTGCTATGGAATTTGTTACTCAAATTATGAGTGATATTATTTCAGATGCTACGTTTACATCTCTTCCGACTGATGCTAAATCTGGTCTGTATACTCTTGTAGATGATACTAATAAGACTCGAACTAAAGCTCATAATGCTAATATTCGTAGTCGATTAGCTCCTTTATCAGAAGCTATCATTACAAGTTATAATCGTGGAGTTCCGGGAGCTGAATGGTTTAACATTAGTTCTCTTTATGAAAATACAGACCCTGCTACTGGAAAAACTCGTTATATTAAACATTTAGATTTCCAAACAGTTGTTCGTAAAAAGAATATACTTGGAAATGGAATAAGTTATATCAATAGAATTAGTATTGAATATACTAAATCTGGTGATAAATTTACTCCTGTTAAACTTCGATTAAGTCGTAGAGTAATTCCAGTTAATAGAACTACTTCAAAAGTTCGCATTGCTAAGAGTCCTTTTACAGCACGAGAACTTGCTCAATTAAATGGTATTATTGAAAAGAATAAATCTAACAAAGGAACTTACGCTGTAATTGATTTGCAAGCAAGAGGTATTACTGGTAAAGATTTAACTGATTTACTTAATCATAATCTATTCCGTAAACTGTATGGTAATATGCAACGCAGTGTTACTACTGCATTGCAAGGCGACCATTATACTTACGGTGTTAAAACAGATGATGGTTATGCAGCAGTTAAAGGTCAATATAAATCTAAAATACTTGATTGGGCTAAACAACAAGGTATCGTTGATAAATTTGTTTCTTCAACATTTAATTCGATGCAAGATTTTATTCTTGACACCGGCGCTTTAACAACAAGTGTTATTGGAATTAGAGATACCAATGGTAATGTTGTTACCAATTATACTATTGATTCTATTCAACCTGCAATGTTCTTTGAACTTAAATCTGAAAGTTCTGATAATCCTATTCGAGAATCAGAAGATATGACGAAAGAATTTGCTGTTAAAGCAATTACAACATTAAGTTCAATGACAAGTGATACTGAAACAAACTGGTATCAAAAACTTGTTAATATTACAGATGATAAAGTAGCAGGTCTTAGAGTATTAGGTGTTATACCTGATTTTGTATCTGAAGATGTTGCTAACAGAATCGCTGAATTATATGATAGAATTTATACTGATGGTAAAACTAATTTCAGTATTAAGAAACTATCGAGTAAACAAGATTTCATAATTGCTCAATATGATAAAGGTACTGAAACTATCGTTATCAATAGTAATAAACTTACTAAACGTGATTTTACTGCTACTGATTTAGGTGTTAATATTACTCATGAATCTCTTCATAAGTATTTTGAACAACAAGCTAATTCTAAAGAATTATACGATAAACTTGCTACATTAATTAGCGATATTAATGATACCGCATTTAAGGTTGACGCTAAAGAATTTAATGCTAAATATAAGAGCGATTTAACTGAACTTGAACTTGGTTATCTTCGTACATATCTTAAAATATTAAGTGAAACTCCTGCTGAAATAGTTACTTATGCTTTTACAAATAAACAGTTTGCTAATTTGGCAAATAGGATTATTGTAGAAGAAGCTCCGAAGATTAAGAAACGTAAAAGTCTTTGGGATAAAATTATTGATGCAATTCTTTCTGTTATTGGTATAGATACAATTACAGATAATAGTTTACTTAATAATGTACGAAATATAGTAATTAATAGTTTGGATAGTGTGAATAGCCGACGCGCAAAAAGTCCGACCAGTGGGCGTGCAACCTCCTCTCCCACCGGGGAGCGGAGCGCTGGGCGAAGCCCAGCAGCGGAGCCAACCTCAGTTACAACTAATCAAACTAATGTTACAAATGATGCAACACATGATAATTTATCAGTTACAGAACCTATTAAAACACCTGATGAAACTCTGACAGAAAATCAAAGAGCAGCTCAAGCTGAATTAGATTTTCTTGATGATGACAGTGAAATTACGTTTGATGACAATAATTCTGAAACACTTAATAGTCTTGATGTTTCTGATATTGGCCCGAACATAGTGATACCCGGTGGGGGAGTGGGTTTGACGCCCACTGGTCAGGTTTTTTCAAATAGTTCTGAAAATGTTTTGAATAATCAGAAAAATGTTGTATCTTCAAACGGTGGATATGTAATTGAATTTATTGATAAATATATTGATGACAATAATAACAAAATTTGTTAGTTTATGAATGCACAATGTAGTCCTGAACCTTATCGTTTAACTGTTGATGGAAGACTTGAGAAATCTGGTCTTTATCATCAAATGAAGTCTTTTAAGACTAAACCTATTGAAGATATTATTACATCTTTAATGGAAAAAGGTGTTTTACCTACTATTAAAGATTATAATAATATTCGAGGTTATGCTGAAAATAATGCTGATGTATCATTAGAGAATGCTTTTAAGCGTCGTATTCTTACAGCGTTTTTATATGCAGAAGCGGATGCCCGTACTCCTTATGGAGCTACGGGTTATCCCGTTTATACAAGTGGAGAACTTAAATTAGAATCTGTATTAGCTGCTCTTTCGACAGATGAAACCTATAGTGAAGATATTCGTAAAGATTTTGAATCTCTTGGTAACGCATTAGGTCTTGATATTAAACACGCTTTTAATCCGTCTATTGTAAATACTGCTACATTCGATGAGATGGATTATGCCTATATGGCTCGTGTTTTAACTGCCGCTTACTTTAAGTTAAAAAGTCTTACTGCTGAACAAAGACAAGCTCGCTTTGGAGCTAATTATCGAGATGTTTCTCGTAGTGGATTTAAGGCTTTAATTCTTGCTGAGTTTAATAAAGAACTTGAAGAGTATAAAGCTCGACCCAATTTTATTCCTACAAGATTTAACGATATTTTTGTAGCAAATGTATTTACTGATTTGAATAAAGGTAATAGTCAAATCTTTAATTATTTTCTTGATTATATTGATAAGAATTTCAGAAAAGAACTTACACTTGTGGAGCTTGCTGATCTTATTGACCTTTCACCGCAGTATCTTTGCAGACTTTTCAAGGAGTGTCTTAGTCTAAGACCTTTTGAGTATCTAGCAAGAAAGCGTATACAGCAGGCAAAGCTGCTTTTATTGGAGGATAAGCTTAACATCAATGAAATCGCTGCGGAGGTAGGTTATAACGATTGCAGTTATTTTTGTGCGGTGTTCAAAAAGCATGAAATGCTTTCACCTGCAGAATTTCGTTCTCTTCATAAAAAAGCAGGTAATTAAAAATACGATGCCCCACGGAAATGGATTCCGTGGGGCTTTTTTTTATA
>ENA-OPAG01001471-OPAG01001471.1-human-gut-metagenome-genome-assembly--contig:-NODE-1471-length-12065-cov-2.451790_pt1 | contig 12065 bp, 12 predicted proteins | sample MGYA00241053_ERZ501422 | MGnify/ENA primary metagenome ERZ501422 (study PRJEB25962, sample SAMEA2042619) | human gut metagenome | biome: human gut; feature: human-associated habitat; material: faeces... | reverse complement strand
GGAGGAGCGGTACAGCTTGTATGCAATTTTGTGGGCGACCAGCCGCAGAAGCTGAATATCTTTGACAATCCAGTCCTCGAAGTCTTTCCGGGGAAAATAGACAACGGTTGTCTCGGTCAGTGTTTCGATTGTAACCGAAGTCTTTTCCATTCCGGCCAGGATCGTCACTTCTCCGACAAAATCGATCGGTTCGTTCTTTTCGATCATGAAAACATTGCCATTCTGAAATTCATTGATGACGCGGTGCTCTCCTTTGGCGATGATGCCAAACTTTTCCAGTTTATAATCTTTCTGGTGAATAATCGTTCCCGGCGGGTAGACACGGATCGTGTAACGGTTATGCAGTTCTTCCGGCATATGCTCGAAATAGGGGACAAGTGCCGGAACTTCTTCGATCAGTTCTTCTAGTGTCATATTTTCTCGACTCTCTTTCCTTGGTGCAATCACAAAACCAGTTTTGCGTCTGGCATAGCTCATTTTGCGGTCAGACATCTACTGCGGTGAGTATATCACATTTTTTTTCATGGACGCAATGTCTGGCTCTGACTTTTTCAAAAAAAGAAAAGAAATCCTAAAAAAGAAGAAAAATTTCCCCGAAAACATCCCATATGTCCTTTTTTTCATACCGCGAATCCGCTAGAATACATCTTGTTCTGCAAGGCAGAACAAAAATGAACCATAAAAAGAGCAATGGTGGAGGAGAATGTTATGAAAAAGGAAAAGTATGCGTATTCATCACTGAAAAGCCGTATTCAGGCTGAGTGGAAGATCTATGTTCTGGCATTTGTGTTCATTCTGATCGCAGATTCCATCGGACATCGCCGGTGAAAACATGCGGGATCTCTTCCAGATGCACCCCATCAACCTCAGCGTGGCGGTCTGGGTGGGCTTCATCGCCCTCTTCGGCGTGGCTACGGACGACGGGGTGCTGATGGGGACGTACATCCATCACGTCTTTCTGGAGCGTGACCCGAGGACCCGGCACGATATCCGTGAGGCGGTGGTCGAGGCCGGATTGAAGCGTGTCCGCCCTGCGGCGATGACGACGGCGACGACGCTGATCGCGCTGCTTCCCGTGCTGACGTCCACCGGAAAGGGGGCGGATATCATGGTTCCGATGGCTATCCCGACGTTTGGGGGGATGCTGATACAGTCGATGACGATGTTTGTGGTTCCGGTGCTGCAATGCTGGTGGCGTGAGGCGGTGGAGCGTAGACGGGAGAAGAAACGGAAAGGAGCATACGGTGAGTAGTATCCCCCCATAATATATAGGGGCCGAGTACCCCTCGCATATGGAGTCCGTATACTCCCCACATATGGGGGGTATATACCCCCCGGGTAAGTCTCACCTTTTTGCATAATAGTATTTCATAAGTAAACGATCATATAATAATGAACAGAAAATATAAATATCCATTGGTCATAGCAATTAATATTTTGCTTTGTCCCGCTGTTATTCCCGTTTCTGCGCGGCAATCCGCTTCACCTACCGAAGGACAGCAACCGGTCGACAGCTTGCCGGTTTATCTGGAACAGGCTGCCCGCAATAATCCGCAAGTAAATGCGGACTTCATGCTCTATAAAGCTTCATTGGAGAAGATTCCTCAGGCAGGTGCCTTTTCCGATCCCGAATTAGAGATCGGCCTTTTTATCAAACCCATGGAAACCTTGATGGGTAAACAGGTGGCCGACTTCACCTTGATGCAAATGTTCCCTTGGTTCGGTACCCGTAAAGCAGCCCGTGGTGAGGCTTCCGAGATGGCACGTATGGCCTATGAACAGTTTCGTGATACTCGCAACAACCTTTGGTATGAGGTCAAAGCCCAGTGGTATCAGCTCTGTAACCTCAATGAGCAATATCGCACGATGAAGACTAATATTCATCTTCTCTGTCAGCTTGAACAATTGGCGCTGAATCGTTTTTCTGCTTCGTCGGCACAGGCAACCTCTTTGTCTGTTTCATCTTCTTCTTCTTCTGCTGTTAAATCGATTTCCTCGATGCCACTTGCGTCAGCTTCCGGTAACGACATGGCCGGTATGGGAGGAATGGGAAATGCGGCGTCTGCCATCGCTTCTGGAACTTCAATCGGTACTTCTTCCGGTGGTATGTCTGGTATGGGTGGAGGATCGATGGGGAGTGCTGCTACCGGCCCACCATGACGACCTTCAGCACGCCCTCGGCCAGCAGCTTTGCAGCGGTAGCATGTCCGATGTTCTTCGTATCCAGATGGAACGTGCAGAACTGGAAGATAACCTTGCCACTCTTCAGTCCGCCCGTCTGACTGCTGAGGCTCGCTTTAATGCCCTGCTCAACCGGCCGTCTGATGCTCCTGTCCATGTACCTGACTCTTTGACGCAGCGTTTCTACCGCATAGATGAGCATATTCTGATCGACAGCATTCTTACACATAACCCTATGATTACTATGCTCGAGGCAGAAGGTGAAGCTTTTCGTGCCAAAGCAAAAATGGAGCGTCGTATGAGTTATCCTATGATCGGTATCGGACTGCAATACTCTTTGGTCAACAAGGTGGCCGATCCCATGGGGATGCCCGACATGAATGGTAAGGATATGGTAATGCCGATGTTAAAAATCAGCCTTCCTTTGTTCCGACGTAAATACAATGCACAACAACGGGAGAGCCATAATTACCGCGTGGCAAGTGAATTGAAGCGTGACAATATACAAAACCAGTTGCAGGCCGAATATATAAATGTCCGTCAGCAACTTGATGATGCTGCCCGTAAAGTGTTGCTCTACGAACAGCAGTACTCTTTGTCACTTTCCACGTGGCAGCTGATGGTACGTGAATTTTCCGCCGGGCGTCAGTCGTTGACTGACGTCATCCAGGTGGAACGTCAGATGCTTGATTATAAACTGAAAAAAAGTGAAGCTATAGCGGCTTATAATACTATGGTAGCGGCTATGGAAAAGCTAATAGCCCGCTGATAATATAGATATAGAACCACTAAAAACGATAACCATATGAAAAAGATATCAGATATTCTTCGTAAAAAGCAAGTACTTTATCCATTGATAGCCTTTGCCGGCTTTATCTTGGGCTGGCTTTTGTTCAGTCCTTCCTCTTCATCGGGAACTACCGAAGGGATACTGTCTGAACCTCCTATTCACGACACTCACGGAGCGTCCCATGACCTTGTACAGGACGAATCCGCTGTCTGGACCTGTTCCATGCATCCTCAGATCCGTCAGGATAAACCGGGTAAATGTCCTATCTGCGGTATGGATCTGATCCCTCTCAAGAAGAATGTAGCCTCCGGAAGTGATGACGCTATCGATCCCAATGCCATTCGGATGTCCGAAGAAGCTATGGCACTTGCTGATGTCCAGACCACCCGTGTCAGCCGGAGTAATCCTGTGAAACAGGTTCGTTTGTACGGTAAGATTATTCCTGACGAACGTAGTCTTCAGTCACAGACTGCTTATGTTGGCGGGCGTATCGAGCGACTTAATATTGAGTTTACTGGTGAGACTGTACGTGCGGGACAAACCCTTGCAACTCTCTATTCGCCTGAGTTATTCACTGCCCAACAGGAATTACTTGAGGCCATCCACATGCAGCAACCTGCCCTTGTGCAGGCTGCGCGTGAGAAACTTCGTCTTTGGAATCTGACAGATGCCCAGATCGATGCCATCCGCGATTCCGGTCAGGCATCTCCTATGGTAGAAATCAAATCTAATACGAGTGGTATCGTCATAGCCAAGCGTATCAATCAGGGGGACTATGTTTCACAAGGCAGTGTACTTTTTGACATAGCTAATCTCTCCCGTGTATGGGCTGTTTTCGATGCTTTTGAGGCAGACCTTCCGTTCCTTACCAAGGGGGACCTCGTGGAATTCACTCTTTCTGCTTTTCCCAGTAAGAAGTTTTCCGGTCGCATCTCCTTCATAGATCCTATCATCAATGCTACCACCCGTACTGCCCGTGTTCGTGTGGATGTAGCTAATTCCGCTCAGGAGATGAAACCTGAAATGTATGCCACTGCCCGGGTTTCTGCCCCTTTGAAAGGTTATAAGGATCAGATTATTGTTCCCCAAACTGCCATTCTTTGGACTGGTAAGCGTGCTGTGGTCTATGTACGTCAGCCTGGTACGGATATTCCCACCTTCCTGATGCGTGAGATAACTCTTGGTCCTTCCCTGGGTGGAGCTTATGTGGTTCTCGATGGACTTTCTGATGGTGAAGAGATTGTTACTAACGGAGTTTTCTCTATTGATGCCAGTGCGCAGCTTGAGGGCAAACGCTCCATGATGAATGAGAACGGTTCGGGTACTGCTCCGATGGTCGGACATGGAGGACATAATATGTCTGGTACGCATGACAGTCATGCCGGCTCTCAGAACAATGAGCATACTATGTTCACTGTTCATGGTTCCTGCGGTATGTGCAAGGAGCGCATTGAAACAGCTGCTAAACGTGTTCCCGGTGTCCGGACGGCAGACTGGGATCAGGAAAAACAAATGATTCACTTACAGTTTGATCCATCTAAAACCTCTGCAGATGCCGTAGCCAAAGCTATTGCTAAAGTTGGTCATGATACCGATAAATACAAAGCCGATAAGGCTGTTTATGATACCTTGCCCGGTTGCTGTAAGTACCGGGATAAGTGATACTCTCTTAAAGTAAAGAACGGATGGGGCTGTGTCGAAAGTCTTTTCACCACGGATTGCACGGATTTTCACAGATTATCAATATGGATAATTAATAACTTGAAATTCACTCTGTGTCATTCTGTGGTGAGTTTCGACACACACCCATTCTTTTTATAGGATGCTTTTAACTTAATATATGCCGAACTTTTTCTTTTCCCAATTGTTGTAATCCAGCAAACATCTTCCAGATGTAGTACTATGCAATTGATCGGATAATAGACCTATATAATAGATTTAATTATAAAACAACTCAAAACCATCTTATTCATAATCATTACGGAATGACGAAAAAACATCGGAAAGAGAGCCTTGATGCCCTTTTTAGGGAGAAGGTATTACTGGAAATGCTGAAAGTGGCAGGGGTCGGTATGTGGACGTACAGTACCGAAACGGGGAAATTGCGTTACATTGGATTTGCCGATACGATACACCGGCACGACGAATTGCAGTATGTGGATCCATTGGATTATCTGAAACTGATGAATGGGGAAGATGCACAAATAGTCACTCAATTTATGGCTGCCCTCCATGCCGGACGTCCTCCTCAGGAGGGTATTCGCTATAAGGTGCATGGTAATGGAGAGGACTTCTATCTCGAAAATCATGTCGTGACCTGCCAACCGCTCGGCAACGGGTTTTATTACCTCAAAGGATATGTCAAGAATATTACCGCACAGGTGATGGAGATGAATCGACTGCATATCGGGAAAGAACGTACCGAACAGGCGGATCGGTTGCGTTCCGCTTTTTTTTCCCATGTCAGCCGGGAACTTCGGGGACCTCTCCAGGCGATGGAAGAGCTTGCGTCGCGGATGGTGAATGCCGGAAGCCGGGAAGAACGGGAAGAGTGCTTCCGACAGATACAGGAGAGTAAACGGGTGGCTATGAAGATGGCCGATGCGTTGCATACGGTATCGCAACTTCCCGCCAGTACGTACGAACCTTATCATTCACCTATGCGGCTCTGCCTGATGTATCGCGACTTGCTGGCGGAAAACGGTTGTATCCACAACTCCGAAGACGGGGAGCAGGAGGCTAACTTTCTGTCGTTGCTCTTCTCGTAATGAAAAGGACACAAAAAGCTTTGGAAAATGAAGGACTGACTTCCTTTCAGGATTGTTCTGAACTTTTTTCACTACAGAGTAACATAGAGTCTCACAAAGAAACTTTTCTTTCTTACATATCCGGATAAGTAGTAAATTAGAATTTTGTGCCTTCTGTTGTGAAATCGTATTGCTTGACTCCCCACAGGGTACATAGAGGCTTTCTTTCTCTTACTTGACTATACTGATAAAAACTCTGTGAGATTCCGTGTTACTCTATGGTGAATCGGATTCTAATCGTTGGGATATAAAAAGTCTTGGAGAATGAAACGCAAACTTCCTTTTAGGGTTGCTCTGCTTCTTACAGACTAATCGTATAAATCACTCCCGGCTGGAAAGTGCCGGAAGTGGGCTTCACCAGGTACGTCCGTTTTAGCAGCGAAAGCAATAGGACGACTTCCACCTTATAACTTGCCACGCCGGCGGGAACCATCACGGCATCGGTCACTGACCCCAATAGAGGAATAGTCAGTGCAATGTCTGTTACGGAGCTGTCATAAGTGACAGCTCCGCTGCCGATGTTAAGCGTTCCTTTATTGGATACGCCTACCAGTTTGATGCCGGACAGCGAACCCAGGAGGGAAGTGTTCAGCCGGAGTTGGGTCAGCACATGGTTGAACGTGAGGCTGACGGGCGAAGTGCTGGTGCTTCCCGTGGGAGTGCTGACGGCATACATCACATCCTCCGTACCTGTCAGTGTGAAATGGTAGGTGGGGGCGATGCCGTTGTCCGGTGCGGTGATGTAATTGTTGCCAGTGGTTGCCGTTGTCGTTGTACGGGGATAGTAACCGTAGAAGATGACCCGCTTTCCTCCCAACGGATAATAAAGCTTGGGGTTGAAAGAGATCTGGTTGCCGCTGATGCCACTGGGTGTCAGGTTTAAGGCGAAAGGCGTGGGTGTCCAGGGATATTGACCGGCAGTACTTCCTTCCCTGACTGCGTAAATGCCGACACTCGACAGGTTGGAAGCGTCGATCGTGGTGACAGGTGCCCGTGTGGGCAGTTTTTCTTCCGCGATTGCCATCCGTATGGGCACGGGTTCTTCAGGTGGCAGACAGTCGTCTGCTACTCCGTAGCTGCACCCTTGCGAGAGCAGCATCCAACCCATCAGAGTGAGGATAGCCCGTTTCATCGTCCTTTCTTTTTTGGCGTGGCACAGATTGCGCAGACAAGTAAACTTCACAGTCACTTGCGTAGACTCCTATATCCTGCAAAGCTTCGGCTGTACCGTTCAGGCATGCTCCACAGTCTCCTGCGTAAACCTTATACTGTGCAATCTGCGTATTATGAAAGTATATTACTGTAACGAGGATGATCCTTGTCCTCCTACCTGCCAGGCTGTTACGCTGATGGCGGCTGTGATTTCTTTAGGCGTGAAGGTCAGCGTAATCAGGTGCGACTTTCCGGCCTCGGTGGTTATGGAGATGGTAGTTTCGGGATAGGTCACTCCGTCGTTTGTGGTAACGACAACTGACAGGGCTTCACCGCTTTTCACCATCGGATAATTGCTTACCGTTGCCCCGGCCGTTGTGATGGGGAAGGTTCCCGAAAGCGTAAGATCTTTGGTGGTGTACGTCATGGCGGCCGTATTCAGGTCCAACGTGGCAGGTGCCTTCTGTTGTTTGATTACGAGGCTGGTCACGTTGACGCCCGATGCGGGATATCCCGTGCCGGATACGAACTTGAACTGCAATTGCGTCAGCAGGTGGTTGAAGATGAACGACAAGGGGGTGGCAGTCGCTTTCGTTCCGGAAGCCTGGGCGGTGATCATCACATCCTCTGTTCCGTCGGCTGCGAATGTCACGCTCTTTCCTGCGAGTGTTCCTGCCGGATAGTAACCTTTGATATAGATGGTCGAACTATTCACCGGATAATAACGTGCCGGACTGAAAGAGAGCGCGGACGTCGGTGTGGGGGAGGCTACGAATGTCACGGTAGAGTTCCATGCGTTCGTCGTATAGTCTCCATCGGTGGTGGATGCCACGAACGAGGCTGTAATGTTATCATTCGTCGACACCGGTGCACGGGTTGCCACGCCCAGGATGCCGGCATTTAATTTGATCTCCGTGGCATTTTCTTCAGGCTGGGGATTTACGGTGGTGCAGTCATCCTCCGAGGAGCAGCCCGACAGGGCCATCGCGCAAGCTATTACAGCAAACATTAACTTTTTCATACTTCTGTTGTTTTAGGTTATCACACATTAGAATTTACTATTTAGAAATTAAACATCTAAGATAATGCGGTAATAACAAAAGAGGTAGGGGTTGGTTCTCGAAATTGGCACAAGATAATTGAAGACAGGCCGGAAAGGTATATATCCGGTTCATCGCTCTTAGCGTCCGGAGCGATGCGGGTATGAATCCGATTGTTTATCGTTGGGTCAGATACACCGATCCATCCAGATTCTTGTACTTTGCGTCTTTGTAGATCTCTTCCAGCCATGCGGCATATTTTTGGATTACCGCATTCGATTCTTCAGACAGGTTCGCTCCTAAAACGCCGCTCCCCAATACGCCCGGGTTGCTCTCTGCGATGTCTTCCTTTATCATCTTCAGGGTCAGTTCTACTCCCGTCGCGTTTCTGATATTCGCTTCCGGTAAGCTTTGGGCGATTAATTCCTCCAGATGCCGTTTATCCTTCAACGTTATGTAGCCGTACCAAAGGAAACATCGCATCCCTGCCTTGGCTGCTTCTATGAACACATCCAGATAAGTACGGTCGTTTCTGCCGGGTTTGTCTATCTCGTAAGGATCGATGTGGAGGAACGATGATGCGGGGAGGGAAGAAAGCAGTTCAAGAGTCCCCTCGATGGAATCACGATTGAACAAGTTTATGCATTCTTTCAATCCTTTTGTGGCGGCATACTGGCTTACGTTCTCCAAGGGTTCCGATTCGATATCGAAGAAAATATAGCGTGCCGTATCTCCTAAGATATTCATAGCCAGTCCGGGTGAGCCGATGTAGCGGTTTGACTGCATTGCTTCGCTCTCCTGCTGATAATAGGCCGATCGGTGGAGCGCCCCTTTGGGGTGATGATATTCAGCACGCTCGGGTATACATTCTTTTCCTGCGGTTCCGGCTTTCTTCAGAAAATGGTAGATGCCGTACTCCTGTTCAGGCGTTTTTTCCAAGGCGTATTGCGCGCAGGCAGTATTGGTTTCTACGTAGACCCGCGGCTTTTCGATGCGTAGCAGTTCACACAAAAGGAGATGCTTCAGCACATCCGCCTGCTTTCCGAAGTGTGTATAAGTCATGTCTTTCTTGTTAAGAGGTTATTCATAAGTTCGGTTGCAATATTCGTTAAATGTGGGGAGAAATGCAAGCCTTTGGCCGTTTATTCGTTTTATAAGCGTATTTTTGCAGGGATTAAAAAAAGAGAGACATGCAGGAGATAAAAGTGATCGCATTCGATGCGGACGATACGTTATGGGACAACCAGGTGTTTTACGACGAGGTGGAGAGTGAGTTCTGCCGGTTGCTGAGTGAATATGGAACGGCGGAAGAGGTCTCCTCCCGCCTGTTCGACATAGAGATGGAGAATATGGATATCTATAAATATGGCGCTAAGCCGTTTACCCTTTCGATGGTGGAGGCAGCCGTGACGATCAGCCGCAACCGGGTGCCGGCCGAAGTGATCGGACGCATTGTGGAGATGGGGAAAGAGCTGTTGGAGATGCCCATCCGGCTGCTCGGCGGGGTGACGGAAGCGCTCGAAACCTTGAAAGACGATTATAAACTGGTCGTGGCAACCAAAGGCGATCTGCTCGATCAGGAACGGAAGCTACAGCGTTCGGGCATTGCCCATTACTTTGACCATACGGAGATTATGACCGACAAAGCGCCGGAGGATTATCAGCGGTTGATCTCTTCACTGGACGTCGCTCCGCAATCCTTCCTGATGGTGGGCAATTCGTTGAAATCGGATGTGCTCCCGGTTCTGTCATTGGGTGGGCAGGCCATTCACGTACCGGCTGAGGCGATGTGGAAACACGAGGAGATTCATCCGTCGGGGAAGGAGTATCTGATGATCCGTTCGTTGGCGGAATTGCCGGAGGTGCTGAGGGGATGAACTTCCCCCTCAATGCGAAACCATCTTCAGCCCGATTATTGAACTGATCAGCATCACTATAAAGAAGAGCCTCCAAAAACTGGCGGGTTCCCTGAACACAAGGATACCTACGAGCACCGTACCCACAGCGCCTATCCCTGTCCACACGGCATAAGCTGTGCCGATGGGCAGATTCTGGGTGGCTTTCACCAGTAGTAGCATACTTATAAAAGTTGCGATCAGGAATCCGGTGAACCACAGGTACATTTCCGTTCCGGTTGTTTCTTTCACTTTCCCCATGCAGAAAGTGAACAGCACCTCAAAGCATCCGGCAATCGTTAGGATAATCCAATTCATATCGTTTGTTTTTTGATGGCAAAGATCGCTAATAATCGGGAAGAAACGCTTAACAATTGATAAAAAAAGACTTAACCGTGCTACGCCGTAGATGAAACAAGGATCTGTTGTGTTGTTCAATTGATATTTTTATGTCTCGTTTGTGGCCAGCGTTACATTCTGTGGACGAGATAAAAGTTCTCGCCTCTTCGTTCATAGAATACCGGGTAGATGCCTACAATTCGGGCTATGGCTTTGAGGTGCTTTCTATATATTGGTTCACGATCTGCTTGGTATGCTCTATCAGTTCGGTTCCGCCATAGTCGCCATGTCCGGGCACGACGTAGCGGGCCGAGGGGAACTTGGCTTTTACCTTATCGAGAGTTTTCGGCCATGCCGTCACGTCTGCGTCCGAGATGTTGCCGATGCTTGTCGCCTGGTTGTCTTTAAGCATACATCCGCCAAAAAGGATATTCTCTGTCGGCAGCCAAACCACGATATTGTCGGTCGCATGCCCGCCTCCTAAATAATAGCATTGGAGAGGCATGCCGTCCAAGCTGACGGTCAGTGAATCGGTGAATCCATGTTCCGGTACGGGCAACCCTTTTTCCTTGGCGAGGTCTATCGTCATCTGGTTCGCGTATGATTGGACACCTTTCCTTTGCAGGTAACCCAGTCCGCCAATACAATCGCCGTGCCAGTGGTTCGGGATAAACGTGGTGACTTTGGCATGCAAAGAGTCTGTCACCCAGTTGACCAGCATTTCCGTTTGTGCGTCATTGATCGGTGTGTCCAGCAACGCTGCCTGGTGGTTGTTGATAACAATCATCCCGTTGGAAGGTACCATACCCCATCCTTCGATTTCGGCGAGGGATACATAAGTGTACACTTTGTCCGAGAGTTGGGTGATACTGATGTCATCGGATATTTTTACGCTTTTCTGTGCCATAACTGCGACAGGGAAAAGCATGGAGATAAGGATAAATACTGTTTTCATTTTATTCTTTTTGCATTCCGTGTATGTTATTCGACGAGTGAAATACTGATACAGGCAACGCTGCGGGGTGGAAGCTTCGCCTTGATAATATCATCCTTGACATGAATCATCAGGGGATTTTCCGTAAACGGGGTACCAGGCAACAGATTTTCGGCCTGAAGTACCTTGTTTTCCAGAACTGTTCCGCATTTATTCAGAGAGTAAGTAGTTTCCTCCTGCCAGTTCAGGTTGAGCATCGTCAGGGTCAGCACATGATGATCATCGATGGTGGCAACGACTTCAAAGTCTTCTACACCATCTACCGTACACAGCTTTCCGCCGGCATGCCGGGAGAGCAGCGCAAAGGCCTGACCGGTTGCCGTCAGCTCGGTATGATCCGGATGCACCTGCATGGCGCCTTCGTTAACCGGCTCAAAGTAGCAGGCCATGGGCATGCGCTGTTTTTCGCTTTCATGCATGAACATGTGCAGCATCTGCGCAGTGAAGATGCCCTCCATGGAGGAAGGATTGCGGCACCATGTTTTCCACAGATTCCATTCATCGTAGGAGATGAATGTCTTTTCCGGGAGCATGTCATGCAGCCTGCGCAGGATTCCTAGATTGTGGATGGGCATGCGGATCATTTCGTTATAGCAGCGCTCCATGCCCTCCGGAGAGGTGAAGTCCCAATGGACTGAATTGTACGTATGCAGAGAAACGTATGGCGCAATGGGAGCCAGCTTCTTGATGGAAACATCTACCCACTCCTGATTCGGATAGGGGCCGGAAGAAACAAATTTCAGATCCGGCGTAACCTTCAGCATGGCACGCGCATGCGTTTCCACCAGCGATGCGTATCCATCCGGCGTATTTGCGCCCTCCATGTGGCCATAACCCATTTCGTTGCCCAGCGACCACCATTTGACA
>ENA-OPAG01001458-OPAG01001458.1-human-gut-metagenome-genome-assembly--contig:-NODE-1458-length-12146-cov-2.330907_pt1 | contig 12146 bp, 10 predicted proteins | sample MGYA00241053_ERZ501422 | MGnify/ENA primary metagenome ERZ501422 (study PRJEB25962, sample SAMEA2042619) | human gut metagenome | biome: human gut; feature: human-associated habitat; material: faeces... | reverse complement strand
CCATCCTCGGCTACAAATCCCACATGGGGGCCGGATCCATCACATCCAATGTCAAATCCGACAAAAAACTCGTCGTAGTAAAAGCCGGAGACGAAAGGATCGAGACAGGTCTTAAGAAATTCGGTGCACTGCTGGGTGACCATGTAGAAGTTGGATGTGGAACCATTCTGAACCCGGGAAGTGTAGTAGGACCGCATACCAATATTTATCCACTTTCTTCGGTTAGAGGATTTGTGCCGGGAGGAAGTATTTACAAATGTGCAGGTGAAGTGGTTGAAATGAGACAGGAGTAATGACGGATGAAGCTTACAATACTTGGAACGGGAAATGCAACAGTAACGGAATGCTATAATACATGTTTTGCATTGCAGGATAGCGATGAAGTTTTTCTTGTGGATGGGGGCGGCTGAAGTACGATACTGACCAGATTGAAGCAGGCCGGGATAGATATAGGAAATATACATACGATATTTGTTACACATAAGCATATTGACCACATATTGGGAATCATCTGGATGATCAGGATAATCGGACAGAAAATGAACGGTGGTAAATATGATGGAAATGTTATCATATATGCACATGATGAAGTTAAGGCACTTCTGTATGAGATGGCGGAGAAATTGTTGCAGCCTAAGGAAGTCAGGCTTATCGGAGACAGGATTATACTGCATGAAGTGAAAGACGGCGAGGCATACGAGATAATCGGATGCAGGACAACTTTTTTTGATATTGGTTCCACCAAAGCAAAACAGTTTGGATTTATGATGGAACTGCCGGGCGGAGACAGGTTCACATGCTGCGGAGACGAACCTTATAATGAATGTGAGGAAAGATATGCCAAGGGCAGCAAATGGCTTTTGCACGAAGCATTCTGTCTTTATTCACAGGCGGATGTGTTCAAGCCGTATGAGAAACATCACTCAACAGTCAAGGATGCCTGTGAACTTGCGGAGAAACTCGGAGTATCTAATCTGATACTGTATCACACAGAGGACAGTAATATCAAAGACAGAAAGCGGCTTTACAGCGAAGAAGGCAGGAAGTATTATAACGGCAATCTGTATATTCCGGAGGATCTGGAGACTTTTGATATCTGAAAATATAATAAATGTTTTAAACGGACATTTGAGGTGAATACTTATGACAAAGAAACAACTTGCACTTGAGGTTATAAAACGCCTTAAAGAGGCATATCCTGATGCCGGATGCACTCTTGAATATGAAGAAGCATGGAAACTTCTGGTGAGTGTAAGGCTGGCGGCACAGTGCACGGATGCAAGGGTAAATGTGGTTGTTAAAGGACTTTTTGAAAAATATCCTACGGTTGATGCACTTGCTGCGGCAGAAGTCAGTGATATAGAAGCTATAGTGAGGCCGTGTGGGCTCGGGCCGAGCAAAGCGAGGGACATAAGCGCATGTATGCGTATGCTGCGTGATGAATACGGCGGCAAAGTACCGGAAGATTTTAATGAACTTCTTAAGCTTCCGGGCGTCGGCCGTAAAAGTGCCAATCTCGTTATGGGAGACGTATTTGGCAGACCGGCCATAGTGACGGACACGCATTGTATAAGGCTGTCGAACAGAATAGGGCTGGTAGACGGTATTACGGAACCTAAGAAGGTAGAGATGGCATTGTGGAAAATAGTGCCGCCAAAAGAGGGCAGTGACTTGTGCCACAGGCTGGTGGAACATGGCCGCGAGGTATGCACGGCAAGAACACATCCGCATTGTGAACGATGTGTATTATCAGATATATGTAAGAAAAAAATCTAAATTTTTACTTACACTTTAAAAATAAAGTGTGTTAAAATTTAATTACCGGAGGTTTGATTGAAACGGAAAGGTGATGGAATGTTCAAGGTAGGAGAATATGTCGTATATGGCAACACCGGAGTCTGCAAGGTGGAGGACATAACGACGATGGATATGGTAGGCACAGAGAAGGAATATTATGTTCTGGTTCCGGTATATAATAAGAATGGCAGGGCATTTCTTCCGGTCGATAATACCAAGGTAGTTATAAGACCTGTACTTACGAAAGATGAAGCACTGAAGCTGATTGATACGATACCGCAGATAGAAGAGATTCCGCCGGTCAATGATAAAGGCAGGGAAGAGCGGTATAAAGAGCTTGCAAAAGCCTGTGACTGCAGAAGCTGGGTAACCATAATCAAGACGATTTATATACGCCGTCAGGAAAGGATGGCACAGGGCAAGAAGGTCACATCCACGGATGAGAGATATTTTAAGCTTGCCGAGGACAGCTTATACAGTGAACTTGGATTTGCGATGAATATGGATAAAGAAGATGTATCCGATTTTATTAAAGAGAGAATAGATGCATGATTAAACCGCCGGATGGCAATAAGCCGATCCGGCGGAAATTTTATGCCATTTCCTGTTTACTTTGTCTGCTTTTGATAACGACCAGGGAGATTACCATGATGGCTGCCGCGAATAGGAGCTGTATGCCCATGGAAATCCAGGAATTGCTGCTCAATGAACCTTTGTAGTATTTTAACTCTTCTGTGACATTGATGTACCAGTATGTCGGCAGGCACTTTGACAAAGCGACAACCTTATCCGGAAGAAGCTCTCTGGAAACGAACACGCCACACAGGAATGAGGTAGAGAGGCCGATAATGTTCGACCATATCGACAGTGCGGAAAGCTTTTTGCTTAACTGTGCGATAAGGAACGTTACCGAAATCGACACCAACATATAGCACAGGGCGTTGAGACCGAAATACAATGTGGCTTTTGTGAAAAAGTCATCCTTATACATAACGACACATACTGCCGTAAAAATTAATATGACGATAGATGCAAAAGTCAGCATGCCAAATACAATCCCGGCATTTCTGGTGGCAAAGCTTGTTCCGGAAACCGCGGTGCGGGCCTTTAATTCCGGCTTGTTCCAGATTATCAGTGTTGAGCCGAGGGTATTGATAAGAAGACACAGTATCACATACGGGAAATATGTGAAAAAGTAGCTTATCGTTTTTACGGCAGGCATCGCATCGGAGACGTCATCATTTTTACCGGATCCGGAAAGTGCGACATCAACATGTATTTTGGCAATGTCGGCGGCTTTTTTGCATGCTTCTCCCATGGAAAGACCGGAATTCAGGCACGCACTGACGTTCTGTATATAAGATTCGGCCTGGGACTGCACGATATACGAAGTATTTGAATCGGGAGCACTGTATGACTCAAGCATATCGGCGTAGGAGTTGCCGGCCATGCCATCCTCGAAGCCTTTGTTTATCACAAGAATATAATCCACGGTACGGTAGAACAGGTCATCGGCCCATTTTTCTTTGTTATCGTTGATGCTCACGATGTTATGGCAGGAACTGATGTAATCCACCAGCGATTTGGAAAGTTCGGAATTGTCATCGTCAATAATCGCAACATTTAATTTGGAGGAAGTGAATGATGCTATATCTTTATTCTGACCGTTGTTTGTCACGACAATTGCTATACCGACGAAAATACCGAGATAAAGCAGGCCGGATGGCAGATTGCGAATAAGCATTTTCAAAAACGTCTTATAAATTTGCATAATTTTTCCTCCTTGTCATAAGATATGACAGTGTACACAAAATTACTGAAATAACTGTCAGAGTTATAATGTTGGTAAAAAATCTTTCGTGTGTATTATATATTACCAGTGAGTACAGCGCATCCTGTATAAGTGTCGCAGGATTGATGCAGTTGATTATTGGCATGCTCTTTTCAATCCATATCTTTATCGGGTGTACCATAAGTCCCGAGAGAAATGATGAACCAAGTGAATACACGAGAAAAATAGCTATCTGTACATTCTCCTTGACAGGGAGAGTGCCGACGAAAATACCACTCGCGATACCGACCAGCGAACCGGCAGCGCAGGTAAGAGCTACATAACCGGCTTCATTACCGAGATTAATATGGAGCACACATATCATATAGAACAATAAAATTGCCATTGAAATGAGCTGCAGTGTGTAAGCTGCCAGAAATTCAGCAGCTATCATGGTATGCCGCTTAACCGGTGCAGTTGACTTGCGCATGCCTTCAGGAGTGATGTTGGGCTGCATCTGCCTTGCGACCGAACTTCCGAGAAAACCACCGAAAAGTGCCGCCATTCCTATTAACGAGAAATAGTATACGGATATTTCGTCCATAGGGCTGTCGGTAAGTTTTTTCTCACTTATGTATGTCCGGGAAGAGAAAATATTTCCGATAAGCGAAACAAGCTTGTCAGGATTTTCTTTGACGATATCGGATATCAGAGAACTTTTCTGCTCAAATTCATCCAGAAAACTCTGAACCGCCGTCTGGTTAAGGCCGCTTTTAGCTACGGTCATGGAGATTTCGTCGCCCACATAGATGATAGCATCGACTTTACCGTCATTTAAAAGCGATTTGGCCGAAGCAATGTCGGTTTCGGTCACATTAAGGAATTCCTCACCCTGAGTATCGGATTTGGATACGGCATCAAGTGTGGCCTTAAAAATCGCGTTTTCCTTTTCATATACAACCGCTGTCGGAATGGAATGGAAGTTGTTGGTCTTGTCGCTTATGCCCGAAAATGCTGCGAAAAAACATGTACACAGTATGATCGGGAAGAACAGACACCAGAAGATATCCTCCTTCATGCGCAGAAGCGCTTTTAATCTGTATTTATATAAATGTCCGAACATAAGCGCCTCCTTAATCCCTGAGTGCCTTACCGGTAATGGCTAAGAATACGTCATTTAACGTCGGCTGTTCTGATGTAACTTTTCCGAAACTTACATCTTTGCTCTTTAAGTAATCGAGTATGCGTATGAGATTGTGTTTTCCGCCGTCATACGATAATGTAAGCAGTCCGTCCGTATATTCTGCCTGGTAGAGGTGCTCAAATCCCCTGATTTCTTCAAGCATTGAATCTTCAAGAGCCGGAATATGTATTTTTATCGTCTCGGAATTACGTATCATGGACTTGAGCTCGTCAGAAGTTCCGAGAGCGATATTTTTACCCTTATCCATTATGGCGATGCGGGTGCATATCTGTTCAACTTCTTCCATGTAATGTGAGGTGTAAATTATGGTTGCACCTTTTTGGTTGAGTTCGACAATGCCCTCAAGGATTCTGTTACGGCTTTGTGGGTCAACGGCTACGGTCGGTTCGTCAAGAATGATAAGCTCCGGCTTGTGGGCGATGCCGCATGCTATGTTAAGCCTGCGCAAAAGTCCGCCGGAAAGCTTCTTGGGACGGAATTTTACGAATTCACCGAGCCCGGCAAATTCAATTGCTTCTTCGACATATTGTCTGCGCAGTGTTTTATCTTTTATATATAATCCGCAGAAATAATCTATGTTTTCGTACACGTTCAGCTCTTCAAACACAGCCACATTCTGCATCACGATACCGATTCGTCGTTTGACATCGTAATTATCGGGTGTCATCTGCTGCCCGAATATTTCGATGCTGCCTTTGTCATATTTTAAAAGGGACAGGAGGCAGTTGATAGTGGTTGTTTTGCCGGAACCGTTAGGACCGAGCAGACCGAATATTTCACCTTTTTGTATTTCGAGATTAAAATGGTCAAGCGCAATAAGCTCTTTGTAACGCTTAACCAGATTTTCTATTTTAACAACTGTTTCGCTCATAAAATATCCTTCTTTCTTTTTTGATGATTTAAGTGTAATATATTGGTAAGATTAAAGTAAGTGAATGTAGTCACAATCAGATATGACATTTGTCACAAGGATGGGTATGAACAGAAATACAGATAAAATTTTATTGACTTTTTTTACAGTGCTTTATATTGTGATGTCAGAGTGCGCGCAGAGGCCGGTAATTTCTGTGCTCATTGCCATAATATGTGCCGGAGCCGGAATACTTACGCTTAACACCCGGTACCGCATTATCTCGTATGTGCTTGGCGCGGCAGCTGCGATAACCGGCAGACCGTTTGAGTGCATCATTATATATATCGTTTATGATATGGTGAGCGATACGGCTTATCGTAACCGCCGCGAATGCGTTATGGGAATTGCGGGAATTGTCCTTATCGCGGTGAGATACATGATGTATCCCGGTACTGGAAGTGTCATAGATGACATATCAGACAAACCGGTTCCGGCGATTATCTTCTTAGCCGGTATGCTTGCGGCTGCATATATTGCGTGGATTGATAGATTACGAAGCAGGCCAATATCAGGATGCGTGATGATACCGAGGAATTCAGGCGCAATATGCAGGAGAAAAATAAGTTGTTACGCATGCAGCAGGATAATGAGATTGCCGTGGCAACACTTTCCGAGAGAAACAGGATAGCAAGAGAAATACATGATAATGTAGGACATCTCCTAAGCCGTGCGATCATACAGATGGGTGCGTTACGTACAATTAATACGGATAAGAATATGGCGGCACCGTTAGAACAGATAAGTGCGACGTTGTCCGAATCGATGGATAATATAAGAAAGAGCGTGCATGACCTTCATAGTGAGTCGGTAAATCTTGAGCAAAAACTGCGCGATGAAATTTCCAAAGAAGATAACTGTGATGTAAGGCTTAACTACGATGTCATTAATGATATGCCGGTACAAGCCAAATACAGCGTGATCTCGATAGTTTCGGAAGCACTTCATAATATAAGCAGACACTCGGATGCGACCAGAGCGGATGTCACGGTAACCGAACACCCGGCTTTTTATCAGATTATAATAAATGATAACGGACATCCGGCAGCGGTAAATGAAACAGGAATAGGAATACATAATATGGAAGCCAGAATTAATGAACTCGGCGGAACATTTATGATAGATACACATAAAGGATTCAGGATTTTTGCGACTATTCCCATTAAGGAAAGGAACTAATATATGATTAAAGTAGCGATAGTCGATGATGATGCCATTGTGGCAATGTCGATGCAGACAATTCTGGGCGCAGCATCCGATATGGAGGTTGTGGCTCTTGGATATGATGGCGGTGATGCCATAGAAATTTACGACCGGTACAGACCGGATATTCTTCTTACGGATATACAGATGAAGGAGATGAGCGGACTTGAGGCAGCCATGCGCATTGTCAGACAGTATCCTGATGCGCGGATAATATTGCTTACAACTTTTCAGGATGACGAATATGTTAAGGAAGCTTTGAAAATTGGTGCCAAGGGATACATCCTGAAACAGGACTTTGCCGGAGTCATTCCTGCAATAAGGGCTGTATACTCAGGACAGAGTGTCTGGGGAAATGAAATAATAAGCAGGATACCGGATATGATTAAGGACAAAGATGATGCGGCATACAGTGTCTACGGAATAACGGACAAGGAGTATGAAATAATAGAACTTGTTGCACAGGGATTTTCCAACAAAGAAATAGCCGAAAAGTTATATCTTGGTGCCGGAACCGTGCGCAATTATATAAGTACAGTACTTGAAAAACTGCATTTAAGGGATAGAACACAGCTTGCAGTGTATTATTATAAACATTAACTTCTGCGCCAGACATAAAGAAGTTCGGGCTCATTTGGCGTCAGCTTGTCGTGACCGGATTTCTGAGTGAAATCATGCTCTTCATAAGATCTGATCATAAAAAATCCCCATATCCCTAATACATTACATAATAAGTATAACCAAAATGTATGAATAGAGATAGGGGGAAATTAGCGAAAGTATGCTTTAAAATTCTAATATGGTTTCGCCTTCGTTTTCGTATTCATCAAAATAAATGTATGATGAAACATCACCGCATTTAATGACGTTAAAATTATCATGACTGATATCGGCAGTGCTTTCGGCACCTTTTCCGAGAATAAGCGCGTGATTCTTTCTTACCCATATTAGAACTTCATTGACATCAACGCTTACATAGTGATGCCCGGCACTCATCATTTCTTCGTCATAATCTATCGGACTTCTGAAACGCAGCATAAGCATATCCTCCGGGAGATATACATATCGTCCGCGCGCATTTTCCTTGTAAACCGGTGCGATCATAATGCTCTCACCCACGAAAAGCTGATCCTCCACAAGTCTTGCCTCGCGGTCTTTTCTGTATATCATTCCGATTGGCGTAAAAAGCAGGGTGCCGTTCTTTACAGCTTTGATATATTCGCTGTAGAGATACGGAATGAGGCTGTAGCGCAGGTTCAAAAGATTGCGGAAACTGTCAATGTCTTTGAACTGATAGATTTCCTGAAGCCTTGTACCGAGTGCGGCATGATTACGCATAAGCGGCGTAAACATGGACATTTCGATGAATCGCATAAGGAGCTCTTCTGTCGTATCCGCACCGAATCCGCCGGTATCCGCTCCGCAATAGAGGAAACCACACATATTGAGAGCCGGAAGCTGGTGCATAATCAGTTCAATATGTGACCACCATGAAGCGTTGTCGCCCGTCCAGATTCCGCCGTAGCGGTGCATGCCGATATAGGATGAACGGGAAAACATAAGAATCCGTCGTCCCGGTGCTATTTTATCGAAAGCCTCCGAAGCCGAACGTGTCATATTGTATCCATAGAGATTGTGTACCTTATCATGACGTACCATTTTGCCGTCAACATTGTGGTAGAAGCTTCGGTAATCCTCCGGATTATTTGCAAGGCTGTTTACCATTCCCTGAAAAGCCCATAAATCCTGTAAATCAATGTCTTTGCCATCATATTCATGAAGTTTTTCAAATACGGCCTTGAGAGATTTGTCAGAGTAGAAAAGAGCAGGCTCATTCATATCATTCCAGAAACCGTCAATTCCCTTGTCCGTAAGGCAGGCATAGTGTTCGCCGAACCATTTTCTGGCCTCAGGATTGAGAAAATCAGGCATATGAACCCTTCCCGGCCATACAGCTGCAACAAAATCATTGCCGTTGGCATCCTTACAGAAGTAATTATTTTTAACACCCTCTTCATATATTTCATATCCGTCCTCTATCTTGACACCGGCATCGATAATCGGAATAAGATGAATGTTGTCGTGCTTCATTTCAGCCACAAAATCCGCAAAATCCGGGAAACGTTCCTCGTTGATGGTGAAATCCTCATATCTTGTCATATAATCTATATCCATACAGATACCGTCAAGCGGAAGGTGATTGTCCCGGTGGCCGGAAACGACCTCACGGACGTCTTTTTCATTTATGTAACCCCACCTTGACTGTATATAGCCAAAAGCCCATTTTGGTGCAATATAGCTTTCACCAATGATTTTTCTGAACTCGCCGATTATTTCAAGAGGGGATTTTCCTTCTATTATATATAAATCATAATCAGCTTCATCGACCTCGATTGTCATGACATCCTTGTCGGTAAAAGCAATATCAAATGTTACAATTGACGGATAATCGATAAAAAGTCCCATGCATATATTTTCACCGTCAATAACGGCAAAATTGTGCGCAGCATATAATGAATGCCTGCTTTCTGTCTGGTTGGGATCATCCGTGCAGTTGCTTATATATTTGCGTCCGCGCTTGTTGATTCCGCCGATGTTTTCGCCAAGACCATATATAATGTCATCCGGAGCAAGTTTGATTGTGAGAGTCCTGCTGTCCTTTGAGATTCCGACGGCATCCGGCAAAGCCTGTGTGCAGGCAGGGATGTCCGCGATTACAGCTTCCGTCCTGAACGGACTGCCAAAAGTATATTTAGTAATCATAGAGCCTCCTTAGTTATTTTGATACTGTGATTATACCGCAGCCAAGGCTTTTTTTACAGTGGAAAATATTTTTTTGAAAAAAATAATATTTCCTATTGACACACTAGGAAATAGATGTTAATATAGCCTCAACAACAATTCATAGCAACTTGATATGAATTAAACACGATAAGAAAACAGCGAGAAAAAGGAGAATAACATTATGAGCAAGAAAACATATTCAGAGAGAAATTTAAAGTTTGAGACATTACAGTTACATGTAGGACAGGAGTCGGCAGATTCTGTTACGGATGCGAGAGCGGTTCCTATTTACCAGAGTTCATCATATGTGTTCAGAAATTCACAGCACGCTGCTGACAGATTCGGACTCAAGGATGCAGGCAATATTTACGGAAGACTTACGAATCCGACAGAGGATGTATTTGAGAAGAGAATTGCAGCATTAGAGGGTGGAGTTGCAGCGTTGGCAGTAGCATCCGGAGCAGCAGCAATTACTTATACGATTGAAAATCTTGCACAGAATGGTGACCATATTGTAGCTGCAAAGAATATCTATGGTGGTTCTTATAACCTGTTGGAGCATACACTTCCACAGTACGGCATTACAACAACCTTCGTTGAGCCGGAGCCGGAAGCATTTGAAGCAGCAATCAAAGACAATACAAAAGCATTATATATTGAGACATTAGGAAATCCGAACTCAGATGTTGTGGATATTGAGAAATTGGCAGACATTGCACATGCTCACAAAATTCCACTGGCAATTGACAATACATTTGCTACTCCTTATCTGGTTCGCCCGATTGAATACGGTGCTGACATCGTGGTTCATTCCGCAACAAAATTCATCGGTGGACATGGTGCAGCAATCGGTGGTGTCATTGTAGACAGCGGTAAGTTTGACTGGGAAGCAAGCGGCAAATTCGCTTCTTTGACCGAGCCAAACCCAAGTTATCACGGAATCAGCTTTACAAAAGCGGTAGGACCGGCTGCTTTCGTTACGAAAATCCGTGCGATTCTGCTTCGTGATACCGGTGCGACACTTTCTCCGTTCCATGCATTTATGTTTTTACAGGGGCTTGAAACTCTTTCCCTTAGAGTTGAGCGCCACGTAGAAAATGCATTGAAAGTAGTAGAGTATTTGAACAATCATCCACAAGTTGAAAAGGTAAATCATCCGGCTGTATCCGATGATCCTTCTCAGCAGGAATTGTACAAAAAGTACTTCCCAAATGGCGGCGGTTCAATCTTTACCTTTGAGATTAAAGGCGATGACAAGAAAGCAAAAGATTTCATTGATAATTTGGAGTTGTTCTCCCTGCTTGCCAATGTAGCAGACGTAAAATCGTTAGTTATTCATCCGGCAAGTACAACACATTCTCAGTTGAATGAGGAAGAACTGTTAGACCAGGGAATCAAACCAAACACTATCAGACTTTCTATCGGTACTGAAAATATTGACGACATTATCCAAGACCTTGATGAAGCATTCAAGGCAGTAAAATAACCCTATCTCACATGAATTGGGGATGTAGCTAATCAATGATTGACTACGGCCCCAATTCAATTTTACGCAGGGCAGAACTTATTAAAATTTCAAGTACATCGTACTATATGGTGGAATTTCTAATTTTCCGTCCATTTGAATTTCTGTATCACTAATCAGGTCATGGACCGTTCCATTCAATTCCTGATGCCATGCGGTATAGGGTGAGTCAGATGCATTGACAGTGACCAGTATACGTTCTTTTTCTGAGCAACGCTCGAATATGAGTTGATGATTCTGGATCACTACATTTCGGTAAGAGCCATTGCAGAGTGCATCACTGTTTTGACGGATCTGGATTAATTTTTTAATGAATTTTGTGAGTTCATTTGGTTTTGGTGCATCAAAACATGGGCGAAGTGCATAATCATTGTCTGGTGCTTTCTCGCCTTTTTCGCCCCATTCACTTCCATAATAAATACAAGGAACACCCGGCATACCAAGAAGAAGTCCGTAAGTCAGCGGCAGGTGGTTCTTGTTGGTCAGGATACTTGCAATTCGGGTTACATCGTGGTTGTCAACAAAAGACATCAGATGTTTTCCGCGGTAAATGCACCACTGTTCCGGTCCGTACTGACGATTCAGAGAGTGCGCAATCTCAAACATGTTCATGCTGTTGAAGCTGGAATAAATACCTTTATAGCATTCATAGTTGGTGCAGCTGTGCAGCATTTCGTCATTGACGATCTGATTGTAGTCCCCGAAGAGAACCTCTCCGATCAGGGCAAAGTCAGGTTTTAATTCCTGGCAGAAACTGCGCAGACGTTTCATGAAATTGCGGTCCAGGCAGTATGCAACATCAAGCCGGAGACCGTCGATGTCAAATTCATCGATCCAGCCTTTTACACATTCCAGGAGATAATCTACAACAGCAGAATTGGCAAGATTCAGTTTGACCAGTTCAAAATGTCCTTCCCATCCTTCATACCAGAATCCGTCATTGTAGCAGGAA
>ENA-OPAG01001449-OPAG01001449.1-human-gut-metagenome-genome-assembly--contig:-NODE-1449-length-12176-cov-2.669747_pt1 | contig 12176 bp, 8 predicted proteins | sample MGYA00241053_ERZ501422 | MGnify/ENA primary metagenome ERZ501422 (study PRJEB25962, sample SAMEA2042619) | human gut metagenome | biome: human gut; feature: human-associated habitat; material: faeces... | reverse complement strand
CTTCCGCCACTCCCGGTAAGACAATGCTTATCAACCATTTTCTGATCAATAACAGTTGGTATCTGGTTGACCTCCCCGGATACGGATATGCCAGACGAGGCCAGAAAGGACAGGAGCAAATACGCACTATCATCGAAGACTATATCCTCGAGCGGGAACAGATGACCAATCTTTTCGTATTGATAGACAGTCGGTTGGAGCCCCAGAAAATAGATATAGAGTTCATGGAATGGTTGGGTGAGAACGGAATCCCCTTTTCCATTATCTTCACCAAGGCAGACAAGCTAAAAGGAGGACGACTCAAAATGAATATCAACGCATATCTGAAGGAGTTACGGAAACAGTGGGAAGAACTCCCCCCCTACTTCATCACTTCATCGGAAGAATGCCTTGGTAGAACAGAAGTATTAAATTACATCGAATCAATTAACAAAGAACTTTATTCAAAGTAAAAACAGAGATATCAAAATGAAAAGAGAACTATTATCATTGGCAGTTCTTGCCACACTGCTGCTTGTACCGGCCACAGGTCGTGCACAATCCATTAAAGATCTATTCAACAAAGACAATATTTCCAAAGTGGTCAATGCGGTCACCGGACATACCGAAACAGTGGATATGACCGGAACCTGGCGTTATACCGGCTCCGCCATTGAATTCGAATCGGAAAATCTGCTGAAAAAAGCCGGAGGAACGGTTGCCGCTTCCGCTGCCGAACAAAAACTGGATGAACAATTAGCCAAACTCGGCATAAAAGAAGGGCAACTGAGCTTTACGTTCAACACAGACAGTACTTTTATCAGCACTTTAGGCAAACGCAAGCTGAACGGTACCTACTCTTATAACCCCACAACCGGCATGCTCCAGTTGAAGTACATGAAATTGATCCCCATGAACGCAAAAGTCAACTATACGACCCAGCAAATGGATCTTCTGTTTGAAGCAGATAAGTTACTGAAATTAATCACTTTCTTATCCAGTAAAAGCAGCAGTGCCACTCTCAAGGCCATCAGTTCATTGGCAGACAGCTATGACGGCATGATGCTTGGATATGAACTGAAACGATGAGAGCTTTTGAATGATGAACGGTAAACAACGATCAACGATGAATAATAAAGTAATTAGCGAGTAAAATAGGTTATCATAATTCTCTCTGTTAATCACATTATTCATCGTTGATCGCTTATTGCTTATCATTCAAAAACCTTCATCGTTTGCTTTCCGTCAAAATACACCCATCCATCATCCTCACAATACGGTTGGCCTCCCGCGCATTCTCTTCCGAGTGGGTCACCATTACAATAGTTGCCCCATCCTTATTCAACTCTTTCAACAAGGCCATCACCTCATTACCATTGGTAGAATCAAGATTACCTGTCGGCTCGTCCGCTAATATAATCCGCGGATTCGTCACAATGGCCCGGCCTATAGCTACACGCTGCTGCTGACCTCCGGATAGTTGTTGAGGATAATGTTCCGCACGATGGGCAATCTGCATTCTTTCCAACGCCTTGTTCACACGTTCCACACGTTCACGAACCGGTACTCCGGCATACAGCAATGGCAATTCCACATTTTCAAACACAGTCAGCTCGTCTATCAGATTAAAACTCTGGAAGACAAAACCAATATTCCCGTTCCGCATATCCGTCCGATCGTTTTCCGAGTAGCGGGAAACCTCTTTGTCAATGAACCACAGCTGCCCCGAAGTAGGATTGTCCAGCAAGCCCAACATATTCAGCAAAGTTGATTTTCCACATCCCGAAGGCCCCATGATTGCTACAAATTCTCCTTCTGATATTTCGATGCTAATTTCGTTCAATGCGGTAGTCTGCACACTTTCTGTACGGAATATCTTTGTCAATCCAATTGCTTTTATCATAATCTTTCAGTTTTTTTATTATTCATATCTCAATGACTTTACCGGATTTTGTGAAGCCGTCCGCCAAGTCTGGCCAATCACCGTAAGCAAGGTGATGCCGGCTATAATCAGTCCCACCAACGGAAACAGCCACCAGCTGATCGCTGTTTGATAGGCAAAATCGCTCAACCAATAGTACATCAGGAGATAACCCGACGGACAAGCAATCACAAAGGCAATGCCCACCCATTTCAGGTATTCCAGACAGAACATCTTTACAATCCGATCCGAATGGGCACCATTCACTTTACGGATACCGATCTCTTTAGTACGCTGCCGAGTAGAGAGTGAAACCAGCCCGAACACTCCCATCATGGCTATAACAATAGCAAGTACGGTAAACGAAAACAGCATCCGGCCTTGTTGTCGCTCTTTCTCGTAATTCCGATTCAAAGCATCTGAAAAAAACTGATACTTAAACTCCTTGACAAACAGGGGAGCCATCTCCTCAAACTTCTTTTGAATAAACGCCAAAGTTTCCTGCTTATGCTCCGGAGAGATCTTAATGTGTATATTCACCAGACATTCCGGACTGTACATCAGGTATGCCGGTTTAATTTTTTCACGCAACGATTGAAAATTAAAATCCTGCACAACGCCCACAATACGTTTCTTAAAACTCCCCACACCAAAACCTCCGCTAATCTCCATACCCACGGGATCAGACACATTCATTGCCTTCCAGGCTGTTTCATTAATAATTATCGGAAAATCATACGCTCCACTAAAATAAGCTCCGGCATCTGCCTTTAAAATCTCTCCTTTCAGAAGTTTCAGTCCGAAGGTATTCACAAAATTGCCATCAGCCCAGATACACATCATCCGCAGTGAATCGACCTTTCCTTCCGCATCCGTCCACTGCAATATATCACCCTGCCCCTTGCTATCTTCCATATAATCGGCAATTTCAGCCCCCATCGAAACACTGAGGATATTCGGATTCTTTAGAATTTCTTGTCGGAATCCATCAACGTTATACCATAAACTCGTATAGACAGAAACTATATTCTCTCTATTCAGACCTAAATCTTTATTCTGTAAATAATTCAATTGTTTGAATACAATGCCGGTATACAACAGCAGCGTGATGGCAATAACAAACTGTACGCAAAGCAGACCGCGTATCAGGCCTCCCTTTTTTCCCGACTTTTGTCCTCCTTTGAAAGCCATCAGCGGATTTATGGCCGAGAGATAAAATGCCGGATAACTGCCGGAAAGACATCCCACACCGACAATTCCCACAACAATATAGACCAATACACTCCAGCTGAATTGCAGGGTAATATCTTTACCCATCATCTGATTGAAGAGTGGTAAAAGCAGTTCTGTCAGGGCTAATGCCAACACCAGTGAAATGAACGCCTGCACCAGACTTTCGGAAAGAAACTGCACAATCAGTGTTTTACGCTTGGCACCGGTCACTTTCCTCACTCCTATCTCTTTATAACGTAACGCTGCCCGGGCTGTAGAAAGGGTAGTGAAATTAAATGCCCCCATAAAAACAATCAATACGGCCAAAGCTATAAACAGGAAAATGGAAGTCATATTGCCGTGATTCCGGACAGATACATCCACAAAGTCGGTCTTTAAATGTATATCATTCAAGGGCTGAAACCGCAGTAAACGTTCTGCATGGACACGGTTACTCAACAAACGACTCATTTGGTTCCTGTCTGCATCGGACATCGACGAACCGGAACGCATTTTCACGTAGACATTCGCTTCTCTGCGATCCCAGTCTGTGCCGCTCCGGTAGATGCATACATTCTCGTTCATCTTATCAAATAATGCCTGTCCGACGACAGCATCAAATTGCAGATGACTCTTACGGGGCACTTTTACCACCCCGACTACCGTAAGGCTGTACTCAGTATCCATACCTTCGGTATATATCAGCTGTTGTCCGATTGCCGAAGCTGTACCAAAGAACTTTCGGGCCATTTTCTCGGAAAGTACTATATGGTTGAAGCCCGATTTGAGTTTGGAAGGATCACCTTCTGCCACTTTGAAGGGAAACATATCAAAAAATGTCGTATCGACACATATCATATCGGCAGAAAGATTCCGGTCCTTCAAGCACAAAGACCTTAACTCCCTGGCTTTAACGTATGTAGCCTGTTCCACCTGAGGGAACTCTTTACGAAAAGCTTCGGCCAAGGGTATGGCTGTAAAAGGGCTTTCCACTATTTCCCCACTCTCAGTACAATTGGCTTCAATCACCCGGAATATCCTCCCTGTATCCGGATTATAATCTTCAAACGTCAACTCATCCACTACCCACAAATAAATCAGGAATGCAGCTGCCATGCCCAATACAAATCCCAACATATTAATGGTAGAAAACAGGAAGCTCCGTTTTATCAACCGAAGAGCTACTTTTAAATAATGGCTTATCATATTTACCTATTTAATAATTAACCAGATATTATCAGTCTCACTCAACTTCTCCACTTGCCCATTTTCCCGCATCTGGGCCGGATACAACTCTAACAAAGAACTTTTAGAGAAAAACCGGGCCGGATTGCCTTCTATACTCCGGTTGGGCCAGAAAGGTAAACTTTCCGGCAAATCGGCAATGATAAGCGGCTGCTCCGGATTCACTTTATCAGACACCACAGGCAAGGAGAAAAACTCTCCGCTCCGCTTGTCATACACCAGAGAATAAAGTTTCACACTCCTGTTTTTACGGGCATTTATGCTATCATATCCTTTATCGATACTTAAGAAAAGGAAGCGATCCGTATCAACGCACGAAGTGAGAAAATAAGAGTTACCCACATCAGCCCCACCGGCCACCCGGGCCCCTGTCAGGTGGGGCAATGAACCGAAATCGAGTTTATAGGCTACTTCCAGAGTCGAAGCATTTTTTATTCTGTATATCTTACCGCCATACGCATGGTAGAACATGGTGTTGCCTTGATAATAGTAAACGATATCCCCTTCAGCCTCAAAAAGCCGGGCCTTGTACCGCTCGTTATCCCCCAATACGAAATGGCAAAGCGTATCACCTTTCAATCCCATCGTATAAAGTTCATCCGAACAACTGACACGCATTCCATAACCGTCGGGCATAGAAAAAAGATAATTTCTGTCTATCGGGAGCTTACTGCGGATAGACTTTAACTCTACCGGCTGAGGAGATGCCAGCAACTCTGCCCAGGGAGTAACCACTAAATGCGCTTTGCCCGTCTTCATATTCCGGCATGTAAATCGCAATTGCTCCTTGGCAGGATCATAATAAAAATCTCTCAGGAAATATCCTCCTTCAACTTTCACTGAACCACCTCCGCTGTGAATAACCTTTAAATCCGAACGAACCAGCATTTTCTTTTTCTCAAAATCCCGGTCCAGCAACCAAAGTCCGTCTTCGGCAAACACCAGAAAGTCATCATCAATCCTAATCAGTGAGCTCCCATCACATCGGGGTTCCATCTTTTTATAATTCACCTCCTTCCCCAAATCACTGAGCCGGAAAGGACGGACATTCTTCAATGCCGATTCAACATTCAGCACAATCGCACCTTCAGTCATGATCCGGGGCTGATATTTGATACCCGGAGGAGCCTGATAATCTTCCGCAAACTCCGATGGTGCGCTTTCTTCAACCGGAGAATCCTTTTGAGTTCTGTCTTTGACAAATTCTTTTTTCAGTTCTTCCTTACTGACTCCCGGATTCTTACTGCCACAAGCTGACAAGCAGATAATGCCTGCCAGAAACAAACTTTCAATGTAACAACATCTTCTCTTCATACCGTTCTTCTTATTTCCTGTTCATACTCCGATGCCCCAATGCCATGCGTTATTTTAATAAGATAATGACAAGAAGCATACCAAATAAGCACTCCCTTATTTATCAGCCGATTGACGCAAACAGCAAACCGGTATTTTGCACGATACCGTGCACTTTTTGTACGATATCGTACACCGCTTATTCAAACATATTCCCTATCTTTGTCGCTATACAAGACATCCGACTATGACACTAAAGCGAGGAAGAATACTGATTGCGGACGACAATGAAGACATCCTCTTCACGTTGAAGATGTTGTTGCGTCCCATTGCGGAAACAATAACCGTCACCACCGACCCGCGGGAATTGTTGCCGATTCTCTCACGTACCCATCACGACGTAATACTGCTGGATATGAACTTCCGCAGCGATGCCGTAAGCGGACGTGAAGGTTTCCGATGGCTGGAAGAGATTCTGAAACTCGATCCCAAGGCCGTAGTAATATTTATCACCGCATACGCCGATACGGAAAAGGCCGTACAGGCCATCAAACAGGGAGCCACCGATTTTATAGCCAAGCCCTGGCAGAATGACAAGATGATAGCTACGGTATCTGCCGCACTGCAACTCAGTTTCAGCCGCACGGAGGTGGAATCTCTCAAAGAACAGAAAGAGGCTTTGGCAGCGCCCTCACCCGAACCCACCCGCATTATCGGTGAATCGGCCGCCATGCAAGCCATCTTCCAGACCATCCGTAAATTGGCCGATACGGATGCCAACCTTTTATTGTTGGGCGAGAACGGTACTGGGAAGGATTTGATAGCCCGATATGTATACGAACAGTCGCCCCGCAAAAACGGAATATACGTACCGATCGATTTGGGTAGTATCCCCGAAACACTGTTCGAGAGCGAACTTTTCGGATATGAAAAAGGAGCATTCACGGATGCACGGAAAAACAAACCCGGCAGGCTGGAAGTGGCTTCGGGAGGTACGTTGTTCCTCAACGAAATCGGCAATCTCAGCCTTCCGCTACAAGCCAAACTGCTTTCGGTCATCGAGCAACGGAAGAGTTCCCGACTGGGAGCCACTGCCTCTTACCCGGTAGACGTGCGGCTGATATGTGCCACCAACACCGACCTCTATACGGCTATCGACAACGGACAGTTCCGGCAAGACCTCCTCTACCGCATCAATACCATCGAAATACGCATCCCTTCATTGCGTGAACGGGGAAACGACTTGTTCCTGCTGGCCGACCATTTCTTGCAACATTACCGGAAGAAGTATAAAAAGGAAGTCCGTACCATCTCGAAAGAAGCCCGCAAGCGCATGCAGCTCTATCACTGGCCGGGCAATGTACGCGAACTGGAACACACCATCGAGCGGGCCGTCATTCTCTCAGGAAGTTCCACCCTGACACCCGACGATTTTATGCTCCGTCCCGCCCTGCAGGAACAGCCCTCCGAAAAAGAGAGATACAACCTTGAACGGCAGGAACGGGAAACTATCGATGAAGTACTCCGCCTTTGTGCCGGCAACATCACAGTGGCCGCGGAAATGCTGGGCATCACCCGTACATCGCTGTACAGGCGCATTGAAAAGTACGGATTATAAGAGCACCAAACAGAAACAACATGAAACAAAAATGGGTGAAACATCCCCTCTTATTAACGGCAGCGTTGCTGCTCTGCTGTTTTATCACCATCTGGCTCGGCATGCACGGGTTTTATATCAGTCTGCTTGTTGCAGGCTGTGTCACCCTTTTCGTGGCTTACACCATTTACCGGTATATCCTCCGTTCCGCACGTGCCATGGCACAACTCATCTGGGCCATTCGTTATTCCGATTTCCTCTCCTTGCCCGCACAGCGAGAAGAGCACCTCCATTCGCTCCCTGCAGAACTTTGGGATGAACTGAACGAAGCCTTGGACTTCTATAAACAGAATCTTCAGGGTAAGGAACTTGCCAATTGGAAATTCCAGCGTTATATGCGTGATTATATGAAGACGGTGAAATCATTGGATGACAATGTGGGTCGCGTACTCGATTATCTGGAAGAAAAAGGGATGCTGGACAATACTTTGGTGGTTTATACTTCAGATCAGGGATTTTATATGGGTGAACATGGCTGGTTCGATAAACGCTTTATGTATGAAGAATCGATGCGTACCCCTTTGATTATGCGTCTGCCGAAAGGTTTCGATCGTAAAGGCGACATCACCGAGATGGTTCAGAATATCGATTATGCGCCGACTTTCCTTGAACTGGCAGGTGCGCCGGTACCTGATGATATTCAGGGAGTATCGTTGTTGCCTCTGTTGAAAGGAGAACATCCGAAAGATTGGAGGAAAGCGTTGTATTATCACTTCTATGAATATCCTGCCGAGCATATGGTAAAACGTCATTATGGAATTCGTACGGAACGATATAAATTGATACATTTCTATAATGATATCGACTGGTGGGAATTGTATGATATCCAGAGCGATCCTACTGAAATGCATAATTTATATGGAAATATACAATATGATTCTGTAATAAACGAACTTAAAACGGAGATGTTTAAGCTACAGGAGCAATATGATGATCCGGTACGCTTTTCTCCGGAAAGAGATAAAGAATAAAAATGTAAATTGTTGATTTATCATGAAACACACCTTATCAATTATAATAGCATTACTATTTGCCCCTATTATAGCAGTACAGGCTGACGACTTGACACGAAGTATTTCGATTGTTCCCACCCCGGTGCAGATGGTACCGGGAGAGGGGAGCTACCGATTTTCGGATCAGACGGTGTTTGCTGTAGAAAATTCGGGACAGGCGGAAGTTGTCAGGAATTTTATTAAACTGTTTACCCGTGCTGCCGGATTTACACCCCAACTGAAAGAGGGAAGCGCAGCCGGTGGTGACGTTTGTTGTGTAACAGATCGTAATTTAAAAAGTGAAGCTTACCGGTTGGAAGTTACTCCGAACCGTATCGTGATGAAAGCTTCGGATACGAAAGGCTTTTTTTATGCGTTGCAGACTATTCGTCTATTATTGCCGTCCTCTATCGAGAATGCTCGGAATGTAGGGGGGAATCCGGACTGGACAGTACCTTCGGTGAAAATCAGTGATGAACCTCGGTTTGGTTATCGTGGGCTGTTGTTGGATGCCGCCCGTTTTTTTATTCCTAAAGAGAACGTGTTGCGGATTATGGATTGCATGGCTATGCTGAAGCTGAATAAATTGCATTTTCATTTATGCGATGATAATGGCTGGCGCTTGGAAATAAAAAAACATCCTCGTCTTACGGAAGTGGGGGCCTGGCGCGTGGATCGTAGGGATGTACCTTTTCATTCGCGAAGGAATCCGAAGTTGGGAGAAGCGACTCCTGTCGGTGGATTTTATACGCAGGAAGACATGAAAGAGATGATTGCTTATGCAGCCGAACGGCAGATCGAGGTGATTCCGGAAATAGAAATGCCTGCACACAGCAATGCTGCGTTGGCATCTTACCCGGAGTTGGCTTGTCCGGTAGTGAAGAATTTTATAGGAGTGTTGCCCGGTTTGGGTGGAACGCACGCCAATATTATTTATTGTGCAGGCAATGACAGTGTATTTGCCTTCTTGCAGGATGTAATTGATGAAGTGGTGGAGTTGTTTCCTTCCCGGTATATTCATCTGGGAGGTGATGAGGCTAATAAGACGAATTGGGAAAAATGCCCTCTTTGTCAGGCACGGATGAAAAAAGAACATCTGACCCATGAAGAGGATTTGCAGGGATATTTTATGAAGCGGATGTGTGAATATGTGCAAAGTAAAGGACGTGAGGTAATCGGATGGGATGAATTGACCAATAGTACGATTCCTGATGGGACTATTATTTTGGGCTGGCAAGGAATGGGGACGGCCGCTTTGAAAGCTGCTGAATTGGGGCATCCGTTTATCATGACCCCGGCACGCATCATGTATCTGATTCGTTATCAGGGGCCACAATGGTTTGAACCTGTTACTTATTTCGGAAATAATACTTTGCGGAATGTGTTTGATTATGAACCGGTGCAGGAAGACTGGAAACCGGAGTATACATCTCTTCTGATGGGAGTACAAGGGTCTATGTGGACGGAGTTCTGCAATAAACCCGAAGATGTGGATTATTTGCTTTTCCCTCGTTTGGCGGCAGTGGCCGAGAGGGCTTGGACAAAACCGGAGTTGAAAGATTGGAACGGTTTTTTGAAAGGACTGGATGTTTATAACAGCCATATTGCGGTTAAAGGGGTGGGCTATTCCCGTTCGATGTATAACATTCAGCACACCGTGACACCGGTAGATGGAGCGTTGCAGGTTAATCTGGAATGTATTCGTCCGGATGTAGAAATACACTATACATTGGATAATAGGGAACCTTCGGTAAAATCACCTCGTTACACTCAATGTCTGACTGTCAAAAATGCACAAGTATTGAGATGTGCTACTTTTAAAGATGGGAAACAGATGGGAAAGACGCTGATTTTACCTGTTATTTGGAATAAGGCTACCGGTAAGCCTGTACTTGGAGATAACAAGAATGAGATAGTGATGACGAACGGGATACGTGGAAGTCTGAAACAGACCGATTATGAATGGTCTTCTTGGGAAAAGAGCGATCACATTTCCTTTACAATTGATTTACAGAAAAAAGAGATATTGAATACATTAACTTTAGGCTGTATTACCAATTATGGAATGGCTATTCATAAGCCTGCTGTTGTCAAAGTGGAAGTCTCTGATGATAACCGTAAGTTCCGTGAAATAGGAATATTGAACTTTACTTCCGAAGAAATTTTCCGGGAGGGTAATTTTATCGAAGACTTATCATTGGATATGGGCGGTATACAGGTTCGCTATATCCGTATTACGGCTGAGGGCCCCGGAGCATGTCCGGAGGATCATGTACGACCGGGGCAGGAATCCCGGGTGATGTTCGACGAGGTGATGGTGGAGTGAGAATTAGATTTTAGAATTTAGTAGCTGGTAGTTAGAATCCTTGCGGCGTGACAGTCACAAACGGCATATCTCCTACCTTCTACCTTCCAACTCCTACCTTCTAACTCCTAACTACCAGTTTCTAATTTTAAAAACATAAAAACGATGAATAACTCATTGAAATCATTTTTATTGATGATACTGGCAATGCCGGTTATCATTCCTGTTACGGCACAGCAACAGCCTGAATGGCAGAGCCAGTATGCCGTGGGGTTGAATAAATTGGCTCCTCACACTTATGTGTGGCCTTATGGCAGTGCTTCGGAAGTACAAAAAGGTGCTTATGAGCAATCTCCTTATTATATGAGCCTGAATGGTAAATGGAAGTTTAATTGGGTAAAGAATCCGGATAATCGTCCGAAAGATTTTTATAAACCTGCTTTCTATACCGGCGGATGGGCAGATATTGATGTTCCCGGTAACTGGGAACGCCAAGGGTATGGTACGGCTATTTATGTTAATGAGGCCTATGAATTTGATGATAAGATGTTCAATTTCAAAAAGAATCCTCCTCTGGTTCCTTATAAAGAGAATGAGGTAGGCTCTTACAGGCGAACCTTTACCGTTCCCGCCGGATGGGAAGGGCGTCGTGTCGTTCTTTGTTGTGAAGGAGTTATTTCCTTCTATTATATATGGGTAAACGGTGAGTTTTTGGGATATAATCAAGGATCTAAGACAGCTGCGGAATGGGACATCACAGATAAACTGGTAAATGGGGAAAATACGATCGCACTTGAAGTATATCGTTGGAGCTCAGGATCTTATCTGGAATGCCAGGATATGTGGCGTTTGAGTGGAATTGAGCGGGATGTGTATCTTTACAGTACTCCGAAACAGTACATTGCCGATTATAAGGTGACTTCTGTTCTTGAAAAGGAATATTATAAAGAGGGGATATTTAATTTGGATGTGACGGTTGCCGGTCCTGCATCGGGGATAGCTTCCATTGGTTATACACTGAAAGATGCTTCGAATAAAACGGTCCTGCAAGGAAGTCAGGATATAAAGTCGCGCGGATTGAGTAACTATATTACATTCGATGAACAGCGTATTCCCGATGTGAAAAAATGGAGTGCCGAATATCCGAATTTGTACACGTTAATATTGGAATTGAAAGACGCGAGTGGAAAGACTACCGAAATAACAGGTTGTGAGGTTGGTTTCCGTACTTCCGAAATAAAAGACGGACGTTTCTGCATCAACGGTGTACCTGTATTGGTAAAGGGGGTCAACCGTCATGAGCATTCCCAGTTGGGCCGTACAGTCAGCAAAGAATTGATGGAAGAAGACATTAAATTGATGAAGCAACACAATATCAATACCGTCCGCAACTCTCATTACCCGACCCATCCTTATTGGTATCAGCTTTGCGACCGTTATGGCCTTTATATGATCGACGAAGCCAATATCGAATCGCATGGTATGGGTTACGGTTCTGCTTCTCTTGCCAAGGACAGCACATGGCTTACGGCACATATGGATCGTACGCACCGCATGTACGAGCGTTCAAAG
>ENA-OPAG01001432-OPAG01001432.1-human-gut-metagenome-genome-assembly--contig:-NODE-1432-length-12282-cov-2.570541_pt1 | contig 12282 bp, 10 predicted proteins | sample MGYA00241053_ERZ501422 | MGnify/ENA primary metagenome ERZ501422 (study PRJEB25962, sample SAMEA2042619) | human gut metagenome | biome: human gut; feature: human-associated habitat; material: faeces... | reverse complement strand
GCCGTCTTAGGTGAAAGGAGTCAGTCGAAAGATTGGCTCCTTTTTTTGGTATATACACCAGCCGTTTAATTTTCAATGATGTCTGCCTCTTATTGCTAGCTTCCATTTACAACAGTCATTTAGATGTAACATGACATGTCTGGTAGGAGGCATTAATAAAATACCAGCTATATCTTTTTTAGCCCAGAAATCAAGCAACCAAATCGAATCTTCATGATTTGTGATTCCACCTTCTTCTAATATCCGGCTTATCCTTTGAGTTGGGATTTTGCGACGTATATCATCGGGAGATAAGATTCGGATGATTTCTCTGCTTTCTCGTCCTACTTCATTTCTGTATTCTAAGAGTTCTTGAATACGTAGACTTTTGCTTAGCTGAATAATCTGGTTATCAGATAAGGCATTTCCTGTGTCTCTGATAGGGGAATTCATTCGGGTTTGCCAGTCTTCATTGAAGATCTGCTTTTCCCCGTTAACTAATATATTCATGGTCAGATCCTCAATTCTGCTGATATGCCATAATACCCAAGCGATGGTTTCATCTTTCGCTGTAGGCATAATGGCATATTCATCCTCTCTTAAATCTCCGACTAGCTCATCGACCTCGTTTCTCTCATTACCAGACACCACAGAGAGGTGTAATTTCCCATGAATCTCAAGAAAGAGCTCCTTGGTTTGCTCTATTAATTCCGGTTTACGGATAATGCGGTTTAGTTCTTTATGTGATTCGCTTAATCCGGCTCCAAAGTATTTCATTTTGGGGATTATTGGTAGCGTACGGCTGTCCCGGCGGCGGTAACCATCAGCATGCTTCCGCTTCCTCCTACGGTCTCATAATCTAGATCTACGGCGATTACAGCGTTTGCGCCCATTCGTGCCGCATGATCGCTCATTTCTTTCAAGGCCGTTTCTTTCGCTTCGCGTAAGACACTCTCGTAAGAACCTGCACGTCCTCCGACAATATCCCGGATGCCTGCGAAGAAATCTTTGAATACATTCGCTCCGATGATCGTTTCACCGGATACGATTCCGAAGTACTGGGTAATTTCTTTTCCTTCGATCGTGTTAGTTGTTGTGAGTAACATAGCTTTTCAATTTAATCGTTTGAGGGCAAATATAAGATAAAGGGCGAACCAGTGTACTGATTCGCCCTTTGTTTTTATGTTTCTTTATATGAATTTATTTTACCGGTTGATCGGTCATGATAAACTCAAGCTTACCTCCATTTATGATATCGGAGTGGCTGATGAAAGGAGTCTCTAGGACTTTACCGTTTAGCTTGACTTCTTTAACGTATTTATTGGCGGGACTATTGTTGGTCGCCACGATCTCGAAAATACCGCCTTTTACGTGCATAGAAGCCTTATTTACCATCGGACGGCCCAATGTGTAAACCGGAATACCCGGACTTACCTGATAGAAACCTAGGGCGCTCATGACATACCAAGCAGACATCTGTCCGCAATCCTCATTACCGATGATACCATCCGGTTCATTCGTGTAGAAATTCTGCATGATATAATCTAAATACCCTTGCCCTTTCCATGGAGAATCTGTCCAGTTATAAAGATAGGCCATATGGTGGCTCGGCTCGTTTCCATGAGCGTATTGGCCGATCAATCCGGTAATATCTCCGGAGGCTTCCGCCCCGTCAATCTGGGAAGAGGTGGTGAACAGGGTGTCTAAACGTGTTTCCAGCTCTTTCTTGCCACCGATAGCGGCGATGAAGTTATCCATATCATGTGGTGCGAAGAAACTCCATTGAAAGGCATTCCCTTCGGTATAGTCGCTTTTCATATGCGAAGAATAGCGAGGGTTGAATGGAGTACGGAAAGAACCGTCGCCCATTACCGGACGCATCATTTTCGTCTCGGGATCTAAATAGCGTTTGTAGTATTCGGCTTTCTTGGCATACTCATTCGCCAACTCTATATTACCTGCCTTCTTGGCGATTTGGGAGATACACCAATCCTCGTATGCCATCTCCAATCCCCACGATACGGATTCAGGAACAGAGTCGGCGGGGACGAAACCATATTTCTCCTTATAGTAAGGGTGCATCGTGATCAGATCCAGCTCACGGGTTCCTTTGAACTTCTCGGCAAGATCCTCACGGTAAACGGAAGAACGTACGCCGGCTTCCGTCCACGTGCTCATATCACCTTCCGCTAAATCTTTCGCTACAAGGTCGGCGAGGACCGAGACGGCCGGATATCCTACCATACAACCTGTATAACTAGAGGCTAAAGGCCATTTGGGTAATATTCCACCTTCTTTATAACCTTGCACGAGTACCTTACCCCAATCAGTCGCTAAGTCCGGATTAATGATTGTCATTAACGGATGAAGCGCACGGAACGTATCCCACAAGGAGAATACGGAATAATTTACGTAACCCGGTTCGGCGGTATGCACTTTCTTGTCCATGCCCAGATAACGCCCGTCCACGTCTTGATAAGCGAAGGGGGCGATCATGGTATGGTAGAGCGCCGTATAGAAATTGACCATGACTTTCGGATCTGCCTCGATCTGGATCAAGTTTAACGCCTCGTTCCAAATATGCGTTGATTCCTCACGGGTCTTATCGAAATCCCATCCGGGCAATTCTGCCTCGAGATTCTTCTCGGCGCCTTCCGGATCGACTACGGATAAGGCTACTTTTACATAAAGCGGTTGTGCCTTTTCAGCGAATTTGTAATGGAACTTCAAATCTTCTGCTGTATTTAGGCGTAAGAACAAGGAGTCTTTACGTAATTTCCCCCCGATGTATTGGTATACCGTCTCGATCGGTTCCGAGAAAGTAATCCGATATGACATAGAATGGAAATGCGCCCAACCTTGTGTCTTCACGGTTCCTTCCACCGTGGAGTCGTTTACAAGTAAATATTGGTTACCGATCAGCTTATGTCCCCAGTTCGGTTGAAGGATATGCCCTAAGTCAAGCAGGACACGACGTTCTTTGGGATTGTCGTATGTATATTTGTGGAAACCTACACGATCCGTAGAAGTCAATTCCACGTTGATGCCAAAGTTATCCAAGCGTACGGCATAATACCCCGGTGTCGCTTTCTCAGTGTCTTTCTTGAAGGTAGCTACTGGTTTGATGGAATCTCCACCGGAGAAAGGTAATAAAGCTACGTCACCCAGATCACCGATACCCGTACCAGAAAGATGCGTGTGGCTGAACCCGTAGATATGGTCATCATCATAATGGTAACCACTACTTGCGTCCCATCCCAAGATATGGGTATCCGGGCTTAGTTGTACCATCGCGTACGGACGTGTAGCGTCCCTTGTCCGCCTTGGCGACGATTCTGTAAGCGCACGGCCGACCCTGACCATCAATGGCGGTACATTCACGCAGGACAACTTCGCTGCCATCAAGGTCGACCGCGGCACGCTGCACTTCAAGGGCGGCACGGTCAACGGCAATGTTGCCTCCGTCAACTATGATTCCGCACCCGGCAAGCAGGCCAGAATCTTCATCACCGGCGGCTATGTCACCGGCAACTATTCCGGTCTGGCAGGCGGCGGCATTTACGCGGGCTTCTTCGGCCACAATGTCGGCTTTACCATGAGCGGCGGAACCATTGCCGGCAACTGCGCCGAATATGGCGAGGGCGGCGGTCTTCGTATCGCCGGCGGCACCAACGGCGTGATTCAGGCAACGAACAAGGTATACATTACCAATAACATAACGAATTCCAACAATGACTGGGGCGGCGGCGGCATTTTCGTTCAGGAAAAAGGCAACCTGTCGATCATGAATGCGCTGATCACCGGAAACACCGCGGGCGGCTTTGGCGGCGGCGTGGGCGCCTGTCCTACGGGTGAAACCCTGATCGTCAATCAAGACGGAGCGGCCATTTACGGGAACACGGCTTCCGGCACAAATATGTCCGGCGGCGGCAACAACAAAACCTATGATTCCACTTTGGCGCAAACGAGCGAGGTCTTTACGCGAAACGGCTACGCGGATTACTTCTGTGTCCGCGCAAGAGACGGCGCAAACAACCCGATTTCCCTTGTCACCGGTCTGATGGCGGGCGGCGGCGCGGCGAACTGGACGGGAAGCTGCGACGAGCAGCCCGTCAGTATCGGCCCGAGCGGCTACGCGGCCGCGAAATATCTGTTCGGATTGGATGCGCACCCGGATGGTGCCGCCAAGAGCCAGGCAGTCAATGCCGCGAAGGTCATTATCACCGGCAACCATTCCAATATCCATGGCGGCGGTATTATGACCAACGGCGGCCTGATTCTGGGTGACCCGGGTGGAAAGGTTGTAACGGCCACGCCGGAGCTGGACATTACCGGTACCAAGGCTCTGCTCAAGGACGGCGTAAAGCAGAACGAGGGACTGAACTTCCAGTTCAAGTTAACGGACAGTGAGGGGAAGGAAGTCGGAACAGCAACATCCGATGCTGCTACCGGACAATTTACGATTTCGCCCGACGTTCAGTATTCCCAGACCGGAACCCATACCTACACGCTCAGCGAGGTCAAGGGCGATCGAGCCGGTATCACCTATGATACGAATGTACATAAGATTCAGGTGACAATTGAGGAGAAAACCGTTTCCCTTTTGGGCGTGACGTTCAAAAGCTACAATGTGGCCTCCGTTACGCTGGACGGCAGCGAAAGCGGCGGTTCCTCCGGCTCTGGCTCCGGAACAGGCTCCCAGACGGGGACGTTCAGGGTTCACTTTAAGAACACGCAAGGCTGGGAGCACGTGTACATGCACGTATGGGCCGATTCGAGTAATCCGCTTACAAGTTGGCCGGGAATGCAGATGACACAGGGTTCGGACGGTTATTATGTTGCAGAGCTAAGTGTTTCCGGAACGGGTACCTACAATTATGTTTTCAACAATGGTTCTGGTAAGCAAACAAAGGACATTACAAATGTCCCCTATGCACCGGGCAAAGAGGTGCGGTTCGACTATGAAACCGTAATAGAAAACACCGCCACCGGCTCTTCGGGGTCGGGCGATGCGGTTGGGCATGGGAGCAATTCGGACGGGTCTTACACCCTGACCATCCCGGGAGACGCCTTTACCAACACCATGACTACCCAGCTGAATCTGCAAATCACGAAGACGGACAGCGTGGACGCTTCGAAGCTGCTGGAAGGCGCAAAGTTCACCCTGAAAGAACAGGGGACAGAGAACTCTATGGAGGTCACCACCGGTAAAGACGGCATCGCGCTCTTTTCCGGCATCCGGCGCAATACCACCTACGATCTGCGTGAGACACAGGCGCCGTCAAATTACATGACGGCAGGACCCTGGATTCTGGAGGTCAGGGACGAAGACGCGACGCTTTACCCGGCCACGGAGAACCCGGACGGAACGTTGGACAAGGCCAGCAACACCGGAACGGCTTTGACCGTTACCACCGGCACCGACTCCAAGGTGTTGCAGCTTACCATTCAGGACACCCTTTGGGGCTACAAGCTTCCCGACACCGGCGGAGCCGGAACAACCTCTTATACCGCAGGCGGCCTGGCGCTGATCTTCGGCGCGGCGACCCTGTTGTATAGCCATTGCAGGCGTCGAAAGGAGGATGAGGTATCTTCCTGACACGCGGAAAGCCACCATTCCAATTCAAAATTACGATGAAAGAAGGAGCACAAAAAATGAAATGCACAAGAAAACTCGCCAGTCTCCTGCTGGCACTGGTCATGGTCTTCGCCCTGGCCACCACAGCCTTTGCCTCTGAAACAGGAACAACAACCACCACCGGCACCATTACCGTTGCGAATCCCGTTGCAAATCAGGAGTACAAAGCCTACAAGATTTTTGATGTGGTCTATGATGCGGCTAAGGAACACTATTCTTACACCATTGACAGCACCAGCGAATGGTTCAACACTGTCAGTGCCTATGCTACAGGGGCGCATGGCCTGACGCTGACCCAGGTCAACGGTGGTGATACTTATGTCGTTACTACCGGCAACGGCTTCAGCGCGCCCGACTTTGCCGTGGCGTTGAAGGCGGCTGTCGATGGTATGACCGGACTGCAACTGTCCGGAGACGCTAACTCTGTCTCTGTTTCCAACCTCGACCTGGGCTACTACTTCGTCGCCAGTTCCACCGGCGCACTGTGCAACCTGACCACCACCAACCCGACTGTCACCATCCACGATAAGAACGACATGCCCTTTGAGAAGACCGATAATAAGGTTAGCGCCGATGTGGGCGAGACGGTCAACTACACCATTACCGGCAAGGTACCCGATACCATGGGATTTGAAACCTATACTTACGAAATCGCCGATACCATGAGCGAGGGATTGACCTTTAACCGGAACAGCCTTGCGGTAAAGGTTGGAAGTGCTGATGTGACCGCTGACACCGACAAGTGCACGATCGCCTATGATGCTGAAACCGCTCCTAATACGTTCAAGGTGACCATTCTTGTCAAGAATTGCACTGTTGGCGATGCCATCACAGTTACTTATACGGCTACCGTCAATGAAAAGGCAATTGCGGTGGTCTCGAAGAACGAGGCAAAATTGACCTACAGCAACGATCCTACCGATTCGACCCATACGACCACCACGCCCGCGCAGAAGCAAGAGGTCTACAGCTCCAAGATCGTTATCGACAAGTTTGAGTCCGGCAGCAAAACCACCAAGCTGCCTAACGCGAAGTTTGTCCTGTACAAGGAAGTAACCACTGATGCTGGAACCTCTCTCGTGTACTACAAGTGGAATACCGATAAGAAGGTCGAATGGGTTGCAGACAAGAATGCTGCCACTGTCATGACAACCAACGCTCAGGGCGAAGCCACCTTCGGCGGCCTTGCCGACGGCACCTACCACCTGGTAGAAACCGAGGCTCCCGCCGGCTACAATCCGCTGACTGCGCCTGTTGAAGTTAAGGTAGCGGGCAGCAGCACGGATACCACGAAGCTTTCTGTTACCGCTGAGGTCGAAAACAAAACCGGCACGACCCTGCCCTCCACCGGTGGTATGGGTACTACCGTCTTCTATGTACTGGGCGCTGTCCTGGTGCTGGGCGCGGTCGTTCTGCTGGTCACCAAGAAGCGCATGAGCGATGCCAATCGTTAATTCCTGAGGATTCACATCCCCTGATTCCGCTTTCTTAACCATAAGTTCTGTGCCGGGGAGCGCCCCTCCCCGGCACACAGCCACAAGGAGAACCCTGTATGCGAAAACATCTATCCACCATTGTTCTGGTGATCCTATTGCTCATAGGGCTGTCCCTGTTGCTGTACCCCACCGTCAGCGACTACTGGAACTCCTTCCACCAGACCCGCGCCATCGCCACCTACGCCGAAAACGTGGCCGCTCTCGACAACGCCAGCTATGACGCCATCTGGGACGCCGCCCGGCAGTATAACCGGAACCTGTGTAGTCGCAGCAACAGCTTCCTCCTCTCCGAGGAGCAGAAGGCCGAATACGAAAGCCTGCTGGACATATCCGGTCAGGGGGTCATGGGCTATATCGAGATTCCCGAAATTGACGTGAGCCTGCCCATCTACCACGGCACGGACGCGGAGGTGCTGGACCGTGGCGTGGGGCATCTGCTGGGCAGCTCCCTACCGGTAGGCGGCAAAAACACCCACACCATTCTCTCCGGCCACAGCGGCATGGCAAGTCAAAAGATGTTTACCGACCTGGAACAGCTGGTTCCGGGGGATGTTTTCTATCTGAATATTCTGGGTGAAACGATGGCATATCAGGTAACGGAAATCAACACCGTTCTGCCCTATGAAACAGACCTCTTAGGTATCGTCCCCGGTGAGGACCTGTGTACCCTCGTCACCTGCACTCCCTATGGGATCAACACCCACCGGCTCCTGGTACGCGGCTCCCGGATTCCTTACGAGGAAGCGGCGGTAATGGAAGAAGAAACTGCCAGTGTGGAACCGGCTGCATCCACATGGGAAGCCAAGTACCTGCAAGGGTTACTGTTTGGCTGTGCTGCTGCCGTAGGAGTATCTGCAATCGTGTTTCTGGTTGTGCGGATAAAGAAGTATCCCCCGCACCGCAAAGGAGGCCGCTATGCGAAACGGTAAACTGCGGGGGCTGCTCATTACGGCTATGCTGCTGGTGTTCCTCGCTGGGTTGGCCGCCATTTTGTACCCCTATATTTGGGGTGCCGCCGTGGACAGCTCTATTGCCAGCACTGCAAAAGATTTCCTTGAACGGGATGAGCCGGAGCTGCCCACTACCACTGTCATTATCGATTCCATAGAGCCGGAGAAAGTTAAACCATACCCGGAGCTTTGGGAAGATATGGTCCGGTACAACCAGAGCATTGCCGCCCAGGGGCAGTCTGGATTATCCTGCGCCTATGACTACCAAAAAGCCAGCTTCCGTCTTGTGGACTACGGCCTCCCAGATGAAATCTTCGGTGTCCTGAGCATCCCAGCTATTGATTTGGAAATGCCTATTTACCTGGGAGCCACAGAACAGCACATGGCAGACGGAGCCGCCCACCTGAGCCAGACGAGCCTGCCCATCGGCGGCATGGATACCAACTGCGTCATTGCGGGCCACCGTGGCTACAGCGGAGCAAGCTACTTCCGCTATCTGGACCAGCTCCATGTGGGGGACCGGGTATCCGTGACCAATCTCTGGGAAACACTGAACTACCGGGTCTGTGAAATTCGGATCATCGCCCCCAGTGATGTGGAGGAAATTCTGATTCAGCCTGGGCGGGAGCTTCTGACGCTGCTCACCTGTCACCCCTATGCCTCCGGGGGGCGGCAGCGATATGTGGTCTACTGTGAGCGCTCCGAACTGACCACATTTCCCACATCTTAATCGATTGGAGGGTACTCTATGGATTTTATCTGGGAAAGCATTACGGATTGGCTGAAAGAAATCCTCATCAGCGGCATTGTCAGCAACCTGTCCGGTATGTTCGATTCCACCAATGAACAAGTGGGCAACATCATTGGTCAGGTGGGCATGACACCCCAGAGCTGGAACAGTGGTATCTTTACCATGATCCAGAATCTTTCCAATACCGTGATCCTTCCTATCGCTGGGGCGATCCTGGCTATCGTTATGACCCTGGAGCTGATCCAGCTGGTCACAGACCGCAATAACCTGAATGACGTGGATACCTGGATGTTCTTCAAATGGGTGTTCAAGTCCGCCTGCGCCGTGGTCATTGTCACCCATACCTGGGATATTGTCATGGGCATTTTTGAGGCTTCCCAAAGCGTTGTCAGCAGCGCTGCCGGAGTAATCGTCGGACAGACCAACATCGACATTTCCTCTGTGGTCGGCGGACTGGAAAGCAGACTGAACGAAATGGAATTGGGACCGCTGTTTGGACTTTGGTTCCAATCTTTGTTCGTGGGACTATGCACCTGGGCCATCACCATCTGCATTTTTATTATTACCTATGGACGAATGATTGAAGTGTTCCTCGTCACCTCCGTAGCACCCATTCCAATGGCAACCATGGTCAACCGGGAATGGGGACAGATGGGGCAGAACTATTTGCGTACCCTTTTTTCCCTGGGCTTCCAGGCGTTTCTCATTGTGGTATGCGTGGCAATTTACTCGGTGCTGGTGCAGAATATTTCCGTGTCCGGCGACATCAGTGCCGCCATCTGGACCTGCATGGGCTATACCGTGCTGCTCTGCTTCTGCCTGTTCAAAACCAGCAGCCTTCCGTATCTGCTCATGCGGCAGGATGGCATTTGTCAGGTGACACGGAATCACTACACAAAAACCATCCAGTTCCGGGACATCAACTACCAGCTCTCGGACAACGAGGACAAGCAGGCCATCTTTGACAGCTGGTGCGATTTCCTCAACTACTTCGACAGCTCCGTTTCCTTCCAGCTGTCCTTTATCAATCTGACCGGCCTGCGGGGTGCTGCCCTGCGGACGATCCCGGTGCGCACAGACCAGTTTGAGAGCATCCAGCGGGAGCTGTCCGGGGTCATACAGAATCAGCAGGAAAAGGGCAACAACGGCATTGTCAAAACCAAGTATCTGACCTTTGGCATTGACGCGGACAGTGTGCGCTCTGCAAAGCCGCGGCTGGAACGAATCGAGACGGACATTCTCAACAACTTCAAGAGGCTCGGTGTCAGCGCTCAGGTGCTTACGGGTAAGGAACGGCTCAGGGTATGCCATGACATTTTGCGCATGGACACCCCGGAGCCGTTTTTGTTCCGCTGGGAGGACTTGCCCCGTTCCGGCCTGTCCACCAAGGACTACATCGCCCCCAGCTCCTTTTCCCTCGGATGAAAAGGTCATTGGCAAATGCCCTCGCTGCGGCTCCAAAATCGTGGAGCGCAGCAAGGGCTATTTTTGTACCAACCGGGACTGTAAATTCATCCTGTGGAGGGACAGTCGCTTTTTCACCCTGAAGCAGAAAACCCTGGACCGGAAAACGGCGGTCAAGCTTCTGGAAAAAGGAAAAGCCCCGCTGAAAGGCTGTGTTTCTCCCCGGACTGGGCAGGTCTACGATGCCACGGTGCTTTTAGAGGATGACGGCACAAGGCCCAGCTTCAAACTGGTGTTTGGCAATGGATAAGCTGCCGAGATTAACCGGGAGGCAACTTCGTCAGGTGCGGTCCCTGATCCGGAAACGGTGCTGCAACTTTGACGGCGGGGCCTGCCTCCTTTTGGACGATCCCCGCTGCAATGTCTGCCCCCAATGGCATTCCGGCGCTCTGGTCTGCAAATGGTGCTGGCATCCTCAAAGTGCTCGGGCTTGACCAGAACGACCTTGAGCTGGGTGGTAGCATGGATGTTGACCACCTTGCCGTTCCGCTTGGGGGCTGCGCTCTCTTCGGGCTCGTCCTCTTCTCCGTCGCCTGCGACGCCGAGACCGCTGTTGTTATTCACCATCTGAGGACCGTCGTCCATGTACTGATCGTCGTAATCGTCCTCACTGCCGAAAAGCCCTTTTTTCAGGCTGTCCACAAAAGACATAGAAACTTGCTCCTTTCATTCGGGCAGCTCACGCTGCCTGGCACCCCTTTGTGAAAAAGAGTTGCTAATAGCTTTTTCTATTATCTGATTTTTTGCGTCAGATGTCAATAACTACAAAAGCTTTCCATCATACAAATTTTGTCCGGAGACGATGATCTCGTCGTAAAGTCGGACTTCGCTGACGGTTTTTGTCTTATCCGAGCTGCTGGGCATGACGATGCGGTACTCGCCGTCCGTCACCAGCGGATGGTCATTATCCACGGGGTCGATCTTGCAGAAACGGGCAAGATTGCCGTATTTGACATAGACGCCCGGGATGTAGTTCTCGCCCTGCGTCTCAGACTCGGTGCCGTCTTCTTTCAGGTAATGGATAGCGTCGATGGGGACGCGCAGGCCGGTGGTCTCGCCCACGATGATCTGGGCGCTGGCCCGGTTGAGCCGCAGCACATCGCCGTTGATGATCTCGCAGGTGATGACAAAGCGGGCCAGACCGGTCGCTTCGTCGATGGTCACCTCGGAGACGGAGGCCTTGAGGGGCGTTTCCATCTGGCCGGGGAACTTTATCTTCACCGAGCGGGTCAGGGGCTTGCCGTTGTCGCCCAGCAGCTTCTCCCCTTCCTTGGCCGAACAGAGGCCGACGTATCGCCACGCAAAGCCCGAGACGATCTTGCCCGCGCAGCCATCCAGCGGCAGCTCAGGGTCAGAGTTCAGATACGCCTGCAGGTCGGTGGTGTTCAGTGCGAGGATGTCGTCTGCCCCGGCGTTGAGCCGCCCGGTGGCAGAGCTGCGGATGAAGTAACCCGTCTGAGGGGCGGTGATCTGGGTCGGCCCTCCCAGCTGGGCCTGCACCTGTGCCGACTGCTCGGTGAGGGAGGCGATCTGGGCCGAGAAGTCCGAGACTTCACCGGTGATGACCCAGAGCTTGTTCTGAGCGAGGATGTAGTTTTCTTCGCCCTGGGCTGTCTCGTCGTAGGCAGAGCTGTCCAGCGCATCCATCATATCATAAAGCGCGGAAGCCCGCTCTTTTTTCAGGGAATCCAGCTGGGTGGCGGTGGTATTCTGAGAGCGCTGCAGAAGCTCGATCTGGTCGTTCAGGCTGGTGAGCTGCTGGCGGAGGCCCGCCTGTTCCGGGCTGCTGTAGATCTCCGCTACCGCAGCCCCTGCCGAGACGCGCTCGCCGTCGGCGGCGAGGCGCTCCTGCACGGTGTTGAAGTCGGCGACGGCGGGATCAAGCGTCACCATCATGGTCATGGAAAACATGCGGCCCTCGCCGAGGATCGTCTGGGAGATGTCGTCGATGTTGGCGCCGCAGTCGGCCAGCGTCGTGGCGATGGCGGCCACCACGCCGGAGCG
>ENA-OPAG01001425-OPAG01001425.1-human-gut-metagenome-genome-assembly--contig:-NODE-1425-length-12348-cov-2.883918_pt1 | contig 12348 bp, 10 predicted proteins | sample MGYA00241053_ERZ501422 | MGnify/ENA primary metagenome ERZ501422 (study PRJEB25962, sample SAMEA2042619) | human gut metagenome | biome: human gut; feature: human-associated habitat; material: faeces... | reverse complement strand
GGTAGAACTCCAGCCTTCCAAGCTGATCACGTGGGTTCGATTCCCATCACCCGCTCTTTTATTAAGAAGAATGTTATGCATTCTTCTTTTTTTATGTTTAAGCATAAAAATAATAAAAGTACAGGATCCATCTAAACGATAAATGCACAAACATGAGTAGTTTTGTACAAATTTTGCACTGTGTACATTCTGCAGATTTGTGCTTTTTCTTTGTACATTTCTTGGACTTTTATTTTAAGAGTTGATTCGGTATGATAAATATATGGAAAGCAAAAGGAGGTAAGAACATGTCAATCGTATATAACTTAGATGTAAGATGTCATGAGATGTTGAAATATTTATTATATCAAGATGGCTATACATCGATCACACAACTTGCAGAAGAAATGAATATTTCTAAGCGTAGTGTTTATTATGATATACGCAAGATCAATGAATGGATGGAGGCACAACATCTGTCAGAATTAGTCGTTGAGCGAAAAAAGGGAATACGAATTGACGATGAACAAAAAGCAATGATTCGTGCAGGATTAAAGATGATACCATCTGAACTTGCTTATGTGTTTACACCAACAGAACGAGTAAAGATCATTATATGTTCTATTTTGCAAAGAAATAGAAATTTGTTTCTTGATGATTTTATGGATTTTTGTCAGGTGAGTAGAAATACAACGATAAGCGATGTGAAAGAGGCAGGAAGAATCATTTCTGAATATCAGCTGCAGCTGATTTACGAAAATGGAAAAGGGTATCACATTAAGGGTGATCTTGTACGAAAAAGAAGTATTTATTTTTCTTATTTTAGTTCAATTGCAGATTTTTATAAGAAAGGAATTCTTCCGTTAGACGCTCCAGAAAAAGTACAAGAATTTTTGGACAGATTAAAAGATATTGAAAACGCGTTGGATGTTCAATATGTACAAGGAACGTTATACACTATTGCAGTGTTCTTTTCAACCATTGATAATCGTACAGATGTTGTTGAATTTTCGAAAAAAGAAAAAATGGAGATTATGGATACGAAAGAGTATGAAATGGTATCTAGAAGATTTTCAGATTTAAAAGAAAGTGAACAATTATATCTGACATTACATTTACTGGGATCAAGAATGCAGAGTATACCGGTAGATTTTATGGAAGAAGAATCTGGGCAAGAATCACAATGGCTTTCCAGGATACTTGTAAAAGCTTTTTCACGAATTGCAGGAGTTGGATTCTCAAAGGAGAGAGAGTTAACAGAGGCACTGGCAGCTCATTTAAAGACATCAATGTATCGATATCGATATGGAGTACAGCTTGCGAATCCTATGTTAGATAATATAAAAAATGAGTATGGAGATCTCTTTGAACTCACAGCAAGAACCTGTAAATATTTGGAAAAAGAAATTGGATTTCCGATTCCGGAAGGTGAAATTGCGTATATAACATTACATTTTGGCGCATTTATCAGTGCAGGACAGGAAAAAGAAAACAGATTAAGAATTTTGATCGTATGTCCCAATGGAGTCAGTACTGCAAATATGATATGGGGTGAGATTCAGACACTTGTCCCAGATGCAGATGTAGTTGACGTGTGTTCATTAAGAGAATATGAGAGAGCACATGATTATAATGTAGTGATTTCGACAGTCGTAATTGAAAATGAAAAAGATCTGATTTTAGTACATCCGATTCTTACAGATAATGATCGAATGAAAGTTTTGCAAAGATGTATGAAGTATAAGCATGAAAATAATGTCAGTATTTCGAACATTACAGAAATTGCATCAAAATATATGACAAATGATAATTTACAAAAATTTAAAGAAGAATTGATTGAGCTATTTTCAAAAAATTCTCTGAAACAATATGTGGAACATAAGAAAAAACCTCAAAAGGGATTGTATGAAATATTGGAGGATCCATATATTCGCATTATAAAAGATAAGTTTAAATGGCAGGATGCGATAAAAGTTTCTGGAGAGGTATTATTAGAAAATAAATTGATCAGACAGTCTTATATAGACAGCATTATTTATAAAACAGACCAATATGGTCCCTATATGTTTATTACAAAACAGGTATTTCTTGCACATTCAGAAATTGAAGATGGAGCACAAAGCATGGGCTTATCAATGACTATTTTTAAAAAGCCTGTGGAATTTATAACATTAGATGGTAAGCAGCGATTTGCAAAAATTGTTTTAATGTTATCAGCTCAGGATCAAAAATCGCACATTCGTTTATTGAATGATATAATGACAATTTTTTCAGAACAAAAAAATGAAGAAAAATTATGGGGACAGAAAGAAATTTTGGATGTTAAAAATGTATTGTATGAACTTTTACAGGAGGAAAAATGAAGCAGATATATGACATGTTGAAATTGGAGAATATAAAAATTCTTGCAGGAGTAAAAGACTGGAAAGAAGCAATTTATACAGCAGTTCAACCATTAGTAGATGGTGGATATTGTGAAGCAAGATATAGTGATGAGATCATAAAAAATACAGAAAAACTTGGACCATATTATGTGCTGTGTGAAAATGTGGCATTGATTCATGGGAGTACAGAACAAGGAGTTATCAAACGTCAGATTGCCATTACACTATTAAAAGAACCAGTAAAATTTAAAGAAGACGGATACGATGTAAGAATTCTTGTTACGTTAGCTGCAACAGATGCGGAATCGCATATGGAAGTACTACAGGCGATGTCAGAATTATTTGAAAGCAAAGAAAGTACGCAAAGAGTTTTAGATGCTTCAAATGAAAAAGAAATTTATGACTTGTTTGTTGGGGCAGTGTAGAAATTATATGGAGATACACAAGGAGGATAAAAGATGAGTTTTATTATTAATATATTATCAACACCTGCGATTTTGGTAGGTCTGATTTCATTATTTGGTTTGATTTTGCAGAAAAAACCAGTAGAAGATGTTGTAAAAGGAACAGTAAAAACAATTGTTGGATTCTTGGTACTGACAGCAGGTTCAAGTTTTTTGCAGACAGGGTCTTTAAATGATTTTGGTGTGATTTTTAATTATGCTTTTAATATGCAGGGAGTTGTGCCAAATAATGAGGCAATCGTATCGTTGGGATTAGCTGATTTTGCAAGTGATACAGCTTATATTATGTGTATTGGAATGATCGCTAATATCGTATTAGCAAGATTTTCAAGATTACATTACATTTTCTTAACAGGACATCACACATTATATATGTCAGCAATGTTAGCAATTATTTTAAATGTTGGAAATCTAACAGGTCCAATGTTATGGATTTCAGGTGGACTGATCCTTGGACTGATCATGGTAATTTCACCAGCACTTTGTCAGCCTACTATGGAAAAAATTACGGGAACAGATGAACTTGGATTTGGACATTTTGGTGGATTTGGTTATTGGTTTTCAGCACAGATCGGAAAGCTATTTAAAGATAAGAGTAAATCTACAGAAGATGTGAATTTCCCACAAAGAATTTCTTTCTTACGTGATACAACAGTAGCAATTGGTTTAACAATGACAATCTTCTTTGTTGTTGTAACATTTGTAGCAGTTGTTGTGAGAGATGGAATGAGTGACCCAACAATTTCTGCTTTCTTTAAAGGTGAAACACAAACACATTGGATTGTATGGGCTATTACAAAAGGATTAAGTTTTGCAGGTGGTGTATATATCATCTTAAGTGGGGTGCGTTTGATCATCGGTGAGATCGTTCCAGCATTCCGTGGTATTGCTGAGAAGATCGTTCCAAATGCTAAACCTGCAATTGACTGCCCGGTAGTATTCCCATATGCACCAAATGCAGTATTAATGGGATTTCTTGTATCATTCTTAGGAGGTATTGTAGGATTATTTGTTCTTGGAGGAATCAATAAGGCATTAATTCCAGTAGCGCTTATTTTACCAGGAGTTATTCCTCATTTCTTCTGTGGAGCAACAGCAGGAGTTTTTGCAAATGCAGAAGGTGGATTAAAGGGATGTCTAGTAGGATCATTTCTGCATGGATTACTAATTACATTTCTGCCAGCAATTTGTATGCCAGTTATGGGATCTTTGAACTTTGCAAACTGTACATTTTCAGATGCAGATTTTTCTATTACAGGAATTATTTTAGGAAATATTGCTCAGTTTGTAAAAGGTGGAGGATTATTTGCGGTATGTGTAGTATTATTCCTTCTGCCAATTATTTATAACGTTATTATGCCAAAGAAAAAAGAAGCTTAAAAATAAGAATTAGATTTTAGGAGGTATTTATTATGATTAAATCAATTATGTGTTGTTGTGGTTCAGGACTCGGATCAAGTATGTTAGTTCGTATGAACGTTGAAAAAACTCTGCAAAAGATTGGAGTATCAGGAGTAAGTGTAACACATTCTTCATTATCAGATGCAGCAGAAGGAGCAGCAGATTTATTTGTTGTAGGAAAAGACTTAGAAAATTTTGTAAAACAATTACCAAGAGTAGTTATTTTAGATAATATTATGGACAAAACAGAGTTAGAAAACAAATTAAGAACAGAGTTTGAAAAATAAAAGGGATTTATGAATATGGAAAAGGATAAATTAGAGGAGTTGAAGCTTTTATCAGCTAAGATTCGTAAAGACGTTTTGGAAATGTTGGAAAAACGTGGTTACGGACACATGGGCGGTTCTTTATCAATTGTAGAGTTGATGAGTGTACTTTATGGAAAGCAGCTTCGATACGATGCAAAGAATCCTGATTGGGAAGAAAGAGATATGGTTGTATTATCCAAAGGACATTCAGGCCCAGCGTGGTATAGTGTACTTGCAGAAAAAGGATTTTTTGACAGAGAATGGCTATTTACATTAAATGATGGTGGAACTAAACTTCCATCGCATCCAGATCGATTGAAAACACCAGGAGTAGATATGACAACTGGATCACTTGGTCAAGGAACATCTGCAGCGGCAGGAATTGCAACGGGATTTAAAATGAATAAAACAGATCAGTATGTATACCTGATCGTTGGAGATGGAGAATTAAATGAAGGTCAATGCTGGGAAGCATTTCAATATATTGCGCATTATAAATTAAATCATTGTGTTGTGATTATTGATGATAACAAAAAACAGTTAGATGGTACAACAAAAGAAGTAATGAATCCATTTAGTATCGAAAATAAAATGAAGGCATTTGGGTTTTATACACAGACTGTAAAAGGAAACGACGAGGAAGCAATTGATGAAGCAATCAACCGGGCCAAAAATGTAAAAGACCAGGCAGTATGTATTATTCTTGATTCCATAAAAGGAGCTGGAGTCCCATATTTTGAACAGTTGGATGCAAATCACTCCGTAAAATTTAATAATGATACGATTAAAAAAGCTACTAAGGATGCAATCAAAGAGTTAGATGAGTTCATTAAGGGAGGTGCCAGGTAAAATGTTTCAATTAGCAGAAAACAGACAGGAAGCAGGAAGAGAATTAAGAGATTGCGTTGTTGAGACATTGCAGGAACTTATGAAGGATGATGACAAAATAACAGCTCTTGAAGCTGATTTGGGTGGAGCAAGTGGATTTACCAAAATTAAAAAGACAAATCCAGAGCGTTTTATTCAGTGTGGAATTGCAGAAGCTAATATGATGGGAGTTGCAGCTGGATTATCTTTGACAGGGTTTAAACCATTTACGCATACATTTGCACCATTTGCGACAAGAAGAGTATTTGATCAGTTATTTTTATCCGGTGCATATGCAGGAAATACAATCAATGTTTATGGCTCAGATCCAGGATTTAGTGTGGCATCCAATGGTGGAACTCATACAGCGTGGGAAGATGTAGCATTGATAAGAGAAATCCCAGGAGCAGTTATCTGCGATCCAGCAGATGATGTACAAATGGAATGGATCATCAAAGAGTTTTTGAAAATGGAAGGAATCCATTATGTAAGGAGTAATCGAAAGGCTGTACGAAATGTATATAAAAAAGGTTCCTCTTTTAAAATTGGACAGGGAAATATTTTAAAAGAAGGAAAAGATATATTAATTATTGCAGCTGGGCAACTAGTTTCTGAGGCATTGGATTGTGCTGAAGAATTAGAAAAAGAAGGATATTCTGTAGAAGTTATAGATATGTTCACAATTAAGCCTTTGGATGAAAAATTATTGATCAAGGAAGCAAAAGGGAAAAGCAAAATTGTAACCATTGAAAATCATTCAATTTATGGCGGACTTGGAAGTGCGGTTTCAGAAGTGATTGCAGAAAATGGAATTTCTGTGCCAGTAAAAAGAATTGGTGTCAAAGAAAAATTTGGACAAGTAGGAACAGCAGAATTTTTACAAGAGGAATTTGGATTGACCGCTAAACAGATAAAGGAAACAATTTGTCAATTTTAAGCTGTGAAGGAGCAGAGTAAAAGTTCTGCTCCTTTTTTGTGATTGTCTCTTCGGACTAGACTCGCTTTGTTTGATAAGGTATACTGTTTAAAGAAGCAAAATCTGAAGAATCATAAAGGAGATACAAAAAATGGATTACAACAAACTGGCATTAGAAATGCACGAACAAAACAAAGGTAAGATCGCAGTACGTTCTAAAGTAACAGTAAAGACAAGAGATGACTTAAGTACAGCTTATACACCAGGAGTCGCAGAACCTTGTCGTAAGATCCGTGATAATAAAGAAGAAGTATATCGTTATACAGCAAAAGGTAATTTAGTAGCTGTCGTATCTGACGGAACAGCTGTATTAGGACTTGGAGATATCGGCCCAGAAGCAGCAATGCCTGTTATGGAAGGAAAAGCCCTTTTATTTAAAGAATTTGCAGATATTGATGCATTCCCAATCTGTCTTGATACAAAAGATACAGAAGAGATCATCAAAACAGTCAAGAATATCGCACCATGTTTCGGTGGTATCAATTTAGAAGATATTTCCGCACCAAGATGTTTTGAGATTGAAAAACGTTTAAAAGAAGAATTAGATATTCCAGTATTCCATGATGATCAGCATGGAACAGCCATCGTTGTAGCAGCAGGATTATTAAATGCCTTAAAATTTGTCGGAAAGAAAATGGAAGATGCAAACATTGTGATCAATGGAGCAGGATCTGCTGGAATCTCTATCTGTAAACTATTATTACAGTTTGGCGCAGGAAATGTTGTCTTAGTTGACCAGAAAGGTGCATTATGTCCAGGAGAAGACTGGATGAATCCAGCACAGAAAGATATGGCAGAGATCACAAACAAAGAGAAACAGACTGGAACATTAACAGAGATCATCAAAGATAAAGACGTATTTATCGGAGTTTCTGCACCAAATATCGTGACAGCCGAAATGGTATCTACTATGGCAGACGATGCGATCATTTTTGCCATGGCAAATCCAACACCAGAGATCATGCCAGATGAAGCGAAGAAAGGTGGAGCAAGAGTTATCGCAACAGGAAGATCCGATTTCCCTAATCAGATCAATAACGTATTAGTATTCCCAGGAATCTTCAGAGGAGCTCTGGATGCAAGAGCTGGACAGATCACAGAAGAGATGAAGATGGCAGCAGCAAGAGCGATCGCAAGTATCATCAGTGATGATGAGTTAAATGAAGAGTATATCATTCCAGGTGCATTTGATGAAAGAGTCTGCAAAGCAGTAGCCAAAGCTGTTGCAGAAGAAAGCCAGAAATAAATGATAGAATTAAATTAAGTACAAGAGCACTTCTGTTCAAGAAGTATGTTTTATGATATACTATATTGAGTTGTGAGAAAATTTTAGGAGATTTTAGGAGAATTCATTCAATGAAAACAAGCGGAATATTATTGCCAATTTTTAGTTTACCATCAGATTACGGAATTGGATGCTTTTCAAAGGAAGCATACAAATTTGTAGATTTTTTAGAAGAAGCAGGCCAGAAGTACTGGCAGATCCTTCCATTAGGAACGATCGGTGCGGGAAATTCTCCTTATCTTTCGTTTTCAAGTTTTGCAGGAAGTGCATATTATATCGACTTAGAACAGTTACTGGAAGAAGGACTTCTTAAGAAAAAAGAACTCGAATCAATTAAGGAAGAAAACAAGGGCAAAGTTGACTATGAGAAAATCAGAGAAGATCACAGAAAGCTTTTAAGAAAAGCTTATTTCAGATTTCATCCAGATGAAGATTATAAGAAATTTATCAAAGACAATGAATACTGGATCGGGGAATATGCAGAATATATGAGCGAGAAGAAAAGTAAATTCCCAGAAAGTTATTTCTGCTTCTGCCAGTATTATTTCCATAAACAGTGGCTTGCGCTGAAGAAATATGCGAATGACAAAGGAATTCAGATCGTAGGAGATCTTCCATTTTATGTAGCCTTAGATGGAACAGCATTTACATACCACAAAGAATTATTTAAAGTCGATGAAGAAGGAAAGGCAACGGTTGTAGGTGGATGTCCTCCAGATGCATTTGCAGAAGATGGACAGGTATGGTCCAATCCTGTATATGACTGGGAATATCATAAGAAAACAGATTACGAATGGTGGATGAAACGTTTACGTCATAATTTTATGTTATATGATATTTTAAGATTAGACCATTTCAGAGGATTCGATGAATACTTTGAGATTCCAGCAGAAGACGAGACAGCTGTTAATGGAGAATGGGTCAAAGGTCCAGGAATGGATTTCTTTGAAGCAATGAAGAAAGAACTTGGTGAGAAGAAAGTTATCGCAGAGAACTTAGGATTCTTAACAGACAGCGTGCATAAACTTCTAGATGATACAGGATTCCCAGGAATGAATGTTCTGGAATTTGCATTTGGAGCATATGATGACAGCATCTATCTTCCACATAAATACAAAGAAAATAGTGTTGTATACACAGGAACACATGACAATGATACGGTTGTTGGATGGTACGAAACATTATCAGAAGATGATAAGAAATTCTTAGAGCATTATTTAAAATACAGTACGATCGAGAGAACAGGAACTGTACATTTAGACTTGATTTCTCTTGCATTAGAGAGTCGAAGCGATATGGTGATCATCCCACTTCAGGATTATCTTGGATTAGGAAATGAAGCAAGGATCAACACACCATCTACGGTAGGTGGTAACTGGGAGTGGAGAGTGAAAGAAGAGCAGTTAACAGATGAGTTAAAAGAACTGATCAGAACACTGACAATAAAATATCGTACAGTTGCAGAAGAGAATGCGAAGAAAGCAGCCGAAGAAGCACAGCAATAGAAGAAATTGATAGAAGAAAAAGGATGAAAGAATTTGGGAAATCTTTCATCCTTTTTTGCATAGAAATAAAGAAATATGCGTATAAAATAATTGATATTAGATTGTATGGAATATGATGTACCATATAAAGCAATAAAATTAGCTTGACGACACAAAATCATAGTGCTACAATTTAGTACATAAAAGCATTGAAGCTTTAAAGTTCAGAAGTTTAAAGCCAAGGAATGCAATCGGGAACGATATTAAGGAGGAGAAAAATATGAGATTAAAGAAAGTCATGGCAACAGGATTAGTTGCTGCATTAGCATTATCCACAATGGTTGGTTGCTCAAGCAAGAAAGACAGTTCAGACCAGAAGAAGATCGGAGTCGTTCAGTTAGTAGAACATGATGCTTTAGATGCATCTTACAAAGGGTTTAAGGATGGTCTTGAGAAAGCTGGATATAAAGACGGAGACAAGATCAAGATTGAATATAAGAACGCACAGAATGAACAGTCAAATTGCCAGACAATTGCCAAACAATTTGTTACAGATAAGTGCGATCTTGTATTAGCGATCGCAACACCAGCAGCACAGGCAATGGCCAATGAATCAAAAGATATTCCGATTTTAGTAACAGCTGTTACAGATCCAGCCGATGCCAAACTGGTGAAATCAAATAAAAAACCAGGAACAAACGTATCTGGAACATCAGATTTAACACCAGTAGCAAAACAGATGAATCTATTAAAAGAATTAATTCCAAATGCAAAGAAAGTTGCAATGTTATATTGTTCTGCAGAAGCAAACTCCAAATTCCAGGTAGGACTTGCGAAGAAAGAAGCAAAGAAATTAGGATTAACAACAGTCGATGCAACGGTATCAGAATCCAGTGAGATCCGTCAGGTTGTAGAATCCTTAAAAGGTAAAGTTGATGCAATCTATTCACCAACAGACAACATGATCGCAGCAGGAATCAATACAGTATCCATGGTAGCAAATGAAGCTAAGATTCCATTTATCGTAGCTGAAGAAGGAATGTGTACAGGTGGAGGACTTGCAACATACGGAGTTAACTACTACAAGTTAGGACAGCAGACAGCAAAGCAGGCAGTAAAGATCTTAGAAGGAAAAGCTGAACCAAAAGATATGCCAATTGAATATCAGGAAAATGCGGATCTGATCATCAATAAAGACACAGTAAAGACATTAGGAATTAAGATTCCAGAGAAGTTAAAAAAAGAAGCTAAGATGGTAACAACACAGAAAAAGAATAATAAATAAGATTTTCTTGCATGTAAGATTACAAGAAGATCAGGAAGTGTCTTCCGATTTGCGGGAGGCACTTCTGTGCATTTAGAAAAGAGGTAGAAAATGGCATTAATTACAAATCTTTATAGTGCATTAGCCCAAGGAACATTATGGGGAATCATGGCACTGGGAGTTTATATTACATTTAGGATCTTAGATATCGCAGACTTATCCTGCGATGGAACATTTGCACTCGGTGGATGTATCAGTGCAATCCTTATTACAAGGGGAGTCAATCCATTTGTAACATTATTATTTGCACTTGTAGGAGGAATGTTAGCAGGACTTGTTACAGGCTGGCTGCACACGAAACTTATGATCCCTGCGATCTTAGCAGGTATTTTAACAATGATCGCATTATGGTCCGTTAATATCAGAGTTATGGGAGGACCAAATGTTTCATTACTTGGAGAAGACACTGCATTTACAAAGGTAATGGATCTGTTAGGAGTAGATCAGACATTGGCAACATTGGTAGTTGGAGTCATTATTGGAGCCATTGTGATCGCAGCTCTGTACTGGTTTTTTGGAACAGAGATCGGATGTGCACTTAGGGCAACAGGAAACAATGAATTTATGGTACGTGCTTTAGGGGGAAATACGGATACATCCAAAGTTTTAGGACTGGTGATTTCTAATGGACTGATCTCAGTATCTGGAGCTTTAGTAGCCCAGAACCAGGGATACGGAGATATCAAAATGGGAACAGGATCTATTGTAATTGGTCTTGCATCCATTGTAATCGGAGAAGTTATCTTTGGAAAACGTTTTAACTTTGCTTATATCCTTGCATCACTGATCGGAGGAGCAATGGTATATCGTATGATCATCTCACTTGTTTTACATTTCGGATTAAGTACCGATGATATGAAATTATTCACAGCGATCATCGTAGCATTAGCACTCGGTATTCCTGCTCTCAAATCAAAATATTCACACCGCAGGACACCAGCATAGAAAGAGGGGCAAAGTTATGTTAGAAATTAAAAATGTACATAAAACATTTAATAAAGGAACGATCAATGAGAAAAAAGCATTAAATGGAGTCAATCTTCACTTAGATCCTGGGGACTTCGTAACGATCATCGGAGGAAATGGGGCCGGAAAATCTACAACTCTCAACATGGTAGCAGGAGTCTATCCGATCGATCAAGGAACGATCATTCTAGATGGCAAGGATATCTCAGATCTTCCAGAATACAAACGTGCCTACATGTTAGGAAGAGTATTCCAGGACCCAATGATGGGAACGGCAGCAGGTATGCAGATTGAAGAAAACATGGCAATGGCAAACCGTAGAGGAAAGAAAAGAGGCCTAAGCTGGGGAATCACAAAAAAAGAAAAAGAAATGTTTAAAGAAAAATTACAAATGCTCGACTTAGGACTAGAAGATCGAATGACATCCAAAGTAGGACTATTATCCGGAGGTCAGAGACAGGCACTTACTCTTTTGATGGCAACTATGAATCCACCGAAGCTGCTTCTTCTCGATGAGCATACTGCAGCTCTTGAGCCTGGCACTGCCGAGAAGGTGCTAAATCTAACCAAGTCTATTATTGCTGAGCACCATTTAACTTGCATGATGATCACACATAACATGCAGTCAGCTCTTGAACTTGGCAATCGTACCTTTATGATGAACAGCGGACACATCATTTTCGACGCAGCAAACGAAGAACGCTCAAAGCTGACCGTAAATGATCTGCTTGAGCGCTTCAAGGAAGGTGTTGGAAAGCAGCTTGACAACGACCGCATGCTGCTCTCCTGATATTTAACTATTAAAAATTTATATTTAGTTTTGCCATCTGATCTGCTCACCACACACAAGTGGGAAGCGGATCAGTTTTTTTGCGTTCAAATCTTCCTTATTCATATCCACTGCTGTAAT
>ENA-OPAG01001414-OPAG01001414.1-human-gut-metagenome-genome-assembly--contig:-NODE-1414-length-12404-cov-3.001943_pt1 | contig 12404 bp, 8 predicted proteins | sample MGYA00241053_ERZ501422 | MGnify/ENA primary metagenome ERZ501422 (study PRJEB25962, sample SAMEA2042619) | human gut metagenome | biome: human gut; feature: human-associated habitat; material: faeces... | reverse complement strand
CCGCCGCCGATATAGGCGATCGTCCCATACCGATAGATAGAAGACAGCAACCCGAAACTATCCACGATCAGGCAGTCTTTCCCTTCGAGCAGGCTCTTGTCCTGCATCACATCGGACAGACGAACAGCCGGGCGTTTCAATAACGACTCGATATACATCAGGTGTTCCCGGTGAATCTCGTGCGGGGCGATGATCAGCTTCATCTCCGGATGTTCATTGAAATAAGGGATCAGTATCTCTTCGTCTTGCGGCCAGGAACTCCCGGCGATCAAGGTCAGAGATCTTTTCCCGACAAACCGTTCGACTTCAGGCAACTCACGGGCCTGATTGCGCACGTCCAATACCCGGTCGAAACGAGTATCGCCATAGACCGTCACGTTACGGATGCCATATTGTTCAAGCAGTTCCTTCGAACGGTTGTCCTGCACGAACAAATGCGTAAAGCAGTACAGCATCTTCCGGTAAGGAGCTCCGAACCATTGAAAAAACAACTGGTCGGGACGGAAGATCGCCGAAATGATATAGACCGGGACTCCCCGCTTCTTCAACTCTTTCAAATAGTTTCCCCAAAACTCATACTTGATGAAAACAGCCACAGCAGGATTCGCCAGATTCAGGAACTTCTTTACCCGATAAGGCGTATCGAAAGGCAGATAGCAAACGATATCCGCCCCGTTATAGTTTTTTCGCACTTCATAGCCTGAGGGAGAAAAGAAAGTAAGCAAGATCTTATATCCCGGATATTGCGCCTTGATCTTTTCGATCATAGGACGTCCCTGCTCAAACTCTCCCAACGAAGAAGCATGAAACCAGATATACTTCGCGTTCCGGTCTATCTTCTCACGCAAAATGCTATTCGTCTTCCACTGGCCGAAACGCATCAGGCGTGCTTTCCGGTGGAAAGGAGAAATCAGAGCGATAATAAAGGCATAGAAATGTATGAGTAAGCTGTACATGGTAAAACAATTTATGATTTATGATTTATGATTTATCATCGATACATAAATCATAAATCATAAATCTGAAATCATAATTTCTCTATCGCTCTCTGGATACGGCGGATCGACTCTTCCTTACCCAAGGCTTCCGTTATGTCGAAGATATGCGGTCCTTTGCCTTCACCGACAAGGGCCAGGCGGGTTGCATTCATTATATTTCCCAAATGGTAGCCTTTGCTTTCGATCCAGGCTTTTACCTCTTCTTCCGTACCTCGATATCGAACGGCTCACGTGTACGAAGCACTTCAATCAGTTCGGCAAGCTGAGTGGCACTGTCTTCTTTCCAACGTTTTTTACGCGTCTTTTCATCATATTCTGTCGGAGCGATGAAGAAGAAGGAGCAAAGATTCCACAAGTCCTTGATAAAAGTGGCACGGTCTTTCATCATGGCTACGACCTTCTCCACGTATGCCGGGTCGGCTTTCACGCCGTGGCTTTCGAGAATCGGCATAAAGAGGGCAGCAGCTTCCTTATTGTCCATAGCCTGGATATAATGATGGTTGAACCATTTTCCCTTTTCATAATCGAACTTGGCTCCGCTCTTGCTGCAACGACTCAAGTCAAAACTATGGATCAGTTCATCCATGCTCATCACCTCCTGGTCATTGCCCGGATTCCATCCTAACAGGGCCAGGAAATTGACAACTGCTTCAGGCAGGTAACCACTCTCACGATAGCCTGAAGAAACCTCGCCACTCTTCGGGTCATGCCATTCCAACGGGAACACTGGGAAGCCCAGACGGTCACCGTCACGCTTGCTCAGCTTGCCGTTTCCTTCCGGTTTCAAGAGCAAAGCCAGGTGTGCGAACCGGGGCATCGTGTCTTCCCATCCGAAATAACGGTACAGCAGTACGTGAAGCGGGGCACTCGGCAACCATTCTTCACCACGGATCACATGTGTCACTTCCATCAAATGGTCATCCACGATATTCGCCAAGTGGTAAGTAGGCAGCTGGTCGGCTGATTTATATAAGACTTTATCGTCCAGGATAGAAGAGTTGATAATCACTTCGCCACGGATCAGGTCGTTCACATGAATATCCTCATCCGGTTCGATCTTAACGCGGACCACATACTGGTTACCGGCTTCGATCAAGGACTTCACTTCTTCCTCGGAAAGAGTCAGCGAGTTGCGCATCTGCATACGGGTGGATGCATCATATTGGAAATTGGGAATTTCCTTCCGTTTGGCTTCCAACTCCTCAGGTGTGTCGAACGCGATATAAGCATGACCGGCCTCCAACAACTGATCGACATACTTTTTATAAATATCTCTGCGCTCACTCTGACGGTAAGGGCCGTACTCGCCTCCAAAACCGACACCTTCGTCGAACTTGATTCCCAACCAGGTAAGCGCTTCTATAATATAGGCCTCCGCCCCGGGAACGAAGCGCTGCGAGTCGGTATCTTCGATACGGAGAATCAGATCTCCACCATTCTGTTTGGCAAACAGATAATTGTATAAAGCTGTACGAACACCTCCGATATGCAAGGCCCCTGTAGGACTCGGTGCAAACCGGACTCTAACTTTCCTTTGAGTCATAATCTTAACAATTGACAATTAACAATTGACAATTGACAATCAAGGTTAACAATTGACAATTATTTGGAAGACTGTGAAGCTTTTAATTGCCAATTGTCAATTATCCATTGTCAATTGTCTGCGTTTTACTGCGCAAAAGTAGCCCTTTTTTTTCTCTTAGTAAACTTTTTTATGTACATTTCGCCTTTCAATCAAGGAATGAGAGATTTTTAATGCTGATAAAAAAACATATTATTTATGAAGGTAAAGAACTATAGTATACATCCGAGTGTCTATTTTATCGTAGCGGCCTTGTTGATCGCTTACTTCTTTCCGAGGGAAGGAAAGTTCCGTTACCAGTTCTACGAAGGGAAACCCTGGCGGTACGGGTTGCTCACCGCTCCAAGTGATTTTCCGATCTACAAGACCGATGCGGAAGTACAGGCCGAACGTGATAGCGCCCTGAGAAAGTTCGAACCTTATTACCGGCAGGATGCCACAATCGAATCCAAAGAGATAGACAAACTCCGCGCCGACTATCAGGGCACGCTGAGAAACCGGGCGACTCCGGCCTATATGCAGTATATCGAAAACAGTTTGCAAAAGCTATACCGGGACGGTATCATTTCCACCCAGGATATGGACGAACTCAAAAAAGAGGAATATCCCCGCATCAACCTGCTCGCAGGCAGCGTTGCGCAACCTCACTACAGTAGCGAGTTCTTTACGGTCAAGACAGCGTATGAGTTTATCATCAACAATTGCCCTTCTTACCTGGACAAATCGATATTGCAATCTTGCGATATCAACAATTATTTGGTGGAAAATGTCACATACGACAAGACGATGTCGGAAAAAGTCAGGGAAGATATCCTGAACAGCATCCCGCTGGCCAACGGCATGATACAGGCAGGAGAACGTATCGTCGACCGGGGCGAGATCATTGATAACCATACTTACAACGTGCTTCGTTCCCTTAAGATCGTACACGAGACCAAGTCCGGGGGCGCCCAGCGGCAAGGTATTATCATGGGAGGCCAGTTCGTGTTGGTATTCGGGATTCTCTTCTGCTTCTGGCTGTACCTATGGTCTTTCCGGTTGAAAATCCTGCATAACAGGAGGAATGCGCTTTTCCTCGTACTATGCGTATTCGTGAGCTGCATACTAACAGAGCTTTGCGTGACGTACGGATTGTTCAATGTCTATATCCTCCCGTTTGCTATCGTGCCGATCGTCGTGCGTACGTTCTTCGACTCGCGCACGGCACTGTTCACACACCTGATCATCGTGCTGATCTGCTCGCTGATGGTACCTTTCCCGCACGAGTTCCTGTTGCTCCAGGTGATTGCCGGCATGGTCGTGACATTCAGTTTGCGAGATTTGTACGAACGTTCTCAACTGATCCGTTGCGCTTTCTTCATCTTCATGTCTTACGCGCTCTGCTACATCAGCCTGTCCATCTATCAGGAAGCGGACTTCAAGAAGATCAACTGGATGATGATGCTCTATTTCGGCATCAACTTTATCCTGCTGATGTTTACATACATATTAGTATATATGTTAGAAAAGACATTCGGCTATGTATCCAGCATCACGCTGGTCGAGCTTTCCAACATCAACACTCCGATCTTGAAAAGACTATCTGAAACATCTCCGGGCACCTTCCAGCATTCCTTGCAGATGTCGATCTTAGCGTCGGAAGCGGCTGCAGCCATCGGAGCGAACGCACAGCTTGTACGTACAGGAGCCATGTATCATGATATCGGCAAGATGGCGAATCCGGCATTCTTCACCGAAAACCAAAGCAGTATCAACCCGCACGGCCAGCTATCGTTCGATCAAAGTGCGAAAATCATCATCAACCACGTGAACGACGGTGTCAAGATCGCGGAAAAAGCGATGTTACCCAACGCCATCATCGACTTTATCCGTACCCATCACGGACGCGGAAAAGCCAAATACTTCTACAATTCTTTCAAGAACCAATACCCCGACCGTGAGATAGACGAAGAGATTTTCACCTATCCGGGTCCGAACCCGTTCTCGAAAGAGACAGCCGTCCTGATGATGGCCGACTCTGTCGAAGCGGCCTCCCGTAGCCTGAAAGAACACACGGAAGAAAATATACGCGCCTTAGTCGACAAGATCATAGACGGACAGATCGCCGACGGACTGATGCGAAACGCCCCGCTGACATTCAAGGATGTGGAAACGATCAAGAATGTCTTTGTGGAAAAACTGAAGATCATGTATCACACGCGGATCAGTTATCCGGATTTGAAGAAAGGGAAAGATTCATAAATTCCAGCAACCCTGCACAAGCATCCCCCAGCAGATCGAGGACCAGTTCGAAGCCTTCCGCTCCGCTATAGTAGGGATCGGGGACATGGTCATACAGCTTGTTCCGGGAATACTCCGTCATCTGATGTATCTTTTCCACGGATTCCAAATCCGGGGCTTTTCGTTTAAGATCGTCTATGTTACGATGGTCCATGCCGATGATCAGGTCGAAATCGAAAAAATCTTCCGTACATACCGGACGGGAGATCGAATCCAACTTATATCCCCTGCGGGCTGCATGCGAACGCATACGCGGGTCAGCCTTTTCTCCTGCGTGATACCCGATGATACCGGCAGAATCGACTTTGATCCGGTCATCCAGTCCTGCATCATGAACCAACTTCTTCATCACTGCCTCAGCCGATGGTGACCGGCAAATATTTCCGAGGCACACAAACAATATTTTATATTTTTCCTTCTTATCCATACTTTCTTTCATTCTTTAATTCTTTCATTTTTTCATTCTCTAATTCTCCACATCATAATGCACGATCAATTGCTTGAACGGCAAGTAGCGTTGCATTTCGGTATGTGCCGATTCCAGTATCTCGCGTACCGGAGCGATCGCGGCGGCAATCTCTATCTTTAAAACAATTTTCCGGATATGAAGGGTTTGTACACGCGTTATCGGCGGAGTAACCGGGCCAAGCACACGTTCGCCCAAACGACGACGCAGGTTCTCGGCATATAAAACCGATAGTTCCTGCAAAACAGAATCATTCCGACTGCGCAAGACAATCACGATCAAACGGTAGTAAGGCGGATAACGAAACATACTCCGCTCGCCCAATTGAAGACGCACCATCTCCTTATAAGCGAAACGCTCCACCATCCGGATCAGAGGATGATCGGGAGAGGAGGTCTGCAAGACAACTGTCCCCCGCTTATCCCGCCTTCCGGAACGGCCGCTCACCTGTACCATCAACTGGAAGGCACGTTCGTACGAACGGAAATCGGGATAATTCAACATCGTATCCGCATTGAGGATGCCCACTACACTGACATGATCGAAGTCGAGTCCTTTTGATACCATCTGGGTACCGATCAGTATATCAGTCTTCCCCTGCTCAAAATCTGCAATAATCTTTTCATAGGCCGACCGGGTACGGGTAGTATCCAAGTCCATACGTGCCACAGAAGCTTCCGGAAAAATCAGTTTTACGTCATCTTCTATCTTCTCCGTACCAAAGCCCCTGTGCATAAGTTCGACTCCCTCGCAAGCCGGACACGAACGGGGCAACTGGTAGGTATACCCGCAATAATGGCAAGTCAGCTGATTGATGCCTTTATGATAAGTCAGGCTGACATCACAGTTTTTGCATTTAGGCACCCATCCGCAAGTGCGGCACTCTATCATCGGGGCAAAACCGCGCCGGTTCTGAAATAGAATCACCTGCTGTTTATTATCAAGCGCCTCACGGACGTATTGCAATAACAAGGGGGAGAATTGCCCCGTCATCCGCTTTTTGCGGTGTAATTCCTTGATATCTACCGGAATAATTTCCGGAAGTTGAATCTCTTTATATCGTTCTTTCAACTCCACCCATCCGAATTTACCGGTAGTGGCATTCTGCCAGGTCTCCACCGAAGGAGTGGCAGTGCCTAACAACGTCTTTGCCCCATACATCGAAGCCAGTACGATAGCGGCATTGCGGGCATGATAGCGTGGCGCGGGGTCCTGCTGTTTATAAGTGTTCTCGTGCTCTTCGTCCACAATGACCAGTCCGAGATTCCGGAACGGGAGGAATACCGAAGAGCGCACCCCCAGAATAATGTCATATCCTTCTTCCGTCAATTGCTTCTGCCAGATCTCAACCCGTTCGGCATCGGGAAACTTGGAGTGATAAATCCCCAACCGGGAGCCGAACACCCGTTTCAGACGTTCGGTAATCTGAGTGGTCAACGCAATTTCGGGTAACAGGTAAAGCACCTGTTTCCCCTGACGTAAAGCATCTTCTATTAGATGGATATACACTTCAGTCTTTCCGCTGGAAGTCACACCGTGGAGCAAGCAGACATTCTTCTCTTGAAAGCTCCGCACAATTTCATCATAAGCCCGCTGCTGATGTTCGTTCAGAACGTTCAGTTCCACCGTTTGTCCCGAGATACGGTTCAATCGGCCGATTTCCCGTTGATAGACTTCAAAGACCCGCTTTTCTACCAATCCGTTAAAAACGGCAGGAGAAGCGGAAGCACGCTGCAACAATTCCTTTTTCGATACTTCCTTCAGCGTGCCGTCTCCCAATACCCCGGAAAGCTCGACGTACTTCATCAACAGTGCCAGTTGCTTCGGGACGCGTTCTAATTTATCAAAATGTCGCCGGAGATTCTCCTCGCCCGAAGCGTCGGCCGTCAGCCGGACCCGGACTTCTGTTTTGGGTTTATAGGTACGGCGAAGTTCCTCTTTTACAAAAAGAGCTTCCTTATCGAGCAAGGATTTAATAACAGTAAGTATGTTTTTCAGACCACTCTCCTTTTCAAGTTTGGTGACGCACTGCTCAGGATCTTTTGCAAGCAAGTCAAGTATCCGTTGTTCCCGTTCGGGAAGGGGAGCATCGGCTTCAAAGTCAGGGTTGTATTCAACAATTGTCTCGCTTTCCAGTTTTAAACCGGAAGGTAACGCCGCTTTGTAGACATCGCCCTGTGTACAGAGATAATAATCGGATAACCATTCCCAAAACCGGAATTGTACAGGGAGCAGTATCGGAGAGGTATCAAGTACGGCGGAAATCTCTTTGACTTCATATTCAGTCGGCGCATAATAGTGAACATTGCAAACAATGGCTGTATAATACTTTTTCCGCCCGAAAGATACGACTACCCGACAACCGATTTGTACCTCTTCTGCTCCTTCGTCCGGAAGGGAATAAGTGAAGCAACGGGGAAGAGGCAAAGGTAATATGACATCTACATACTTTTTCATCGTGAGGACAAAGATACAAAAAAATCCCCGACGCAAACGCCGGGGATTTGTATATCATCAGATGATTCTGATTTCTTAGAAAATATAAGCAGCAGATATCTGCCACATTTTAGTCTTATAAGAAAAATCAGCCTCTTTCCATTCCGCTGTTTTATTCAACGGGATATTATAATTGGCTCCTATCTGCAAATGCCTCAGTAATTTCACACCGGCACCTACATTAATACCTATCTGTGCGTTCTTTTTATTCAACCGACCAAGGTCCTCGTAATTCTTATCGCCTGAGAAGTTAAAATAAAAATCCGGACCGGCTGCCACGTAGATACCCAATGCACTACCCAAGCCAATAGTATACTTCAAGTTAATTGGAATATCGAGACCATTCTGTCTGATAGACTCATCACCTACTTTGACACCTCTCTGAGAGAACAAAAGAGCACCGTCAACCCCCAAACCTACCAGTGGGATAGTAACCTCAGCCATCGGGCCGATAAAGAAACCGGTAAAGTTGTCTGTTTTTAAATCAGACTTATTAAAATCAGCTTTTGCCAGGTTTACACCACCTTTCACACCAAACTTGATAAGTTGTGCCTGAGCAGGCATAGCCATACCGATACATACAGCTATCATTAAAGCACTAATAATCTTTTTCATAACTAAGTTGTGTTTAAAATTCGGGACAAAGATATAGTTTTAAATTAAAAAAACATTAAATTCGTTTGCATATTTTCAGCAAAGCGCTCTATTCTATAACATTACTCAACAGCATTTTGTTGTTTCAATCGCCAATATAAAGGACTTGCCGTTTTCTCAATAAAAAGATCCATCTTTATCATCTTAGGGAACTATATACGAGATGTACAACTGGTATATCGGATTTTTTAATAATAGACCCGCAACCTCATAAAGTAGCAGCAAAATCCCGGCAAGAAGAAAAAAACACCCTTACCGGAACAACAAATCATAAAACGATTTACCTTTGTAGTACATTTAAGGAAAGATGCCAGAGTGATCGAATGGGCCGGACTCGAAATCCGGTGAACGGCTTGTCTGTTCCGTGGGTTTGAATCCCACTCTTTCCGCACAGGCTTGCAGGTTCCGATTAAGAAAAAGAGCCTTGCAAAAGCCCGTTTCACCACAGACTGTGACACCTCCCCTTCTCTATGAAGACCGTTTCCCTATCCCTTAAACTGTATCAGCATCAGGACAGGATTATCATCTACTTTCATTCCCGAAACAATCTTCTTCAGTTCACCACTCAACTCACCGGCTTCGTAAGCCTCCACCAAATCTTCCGACTTCAGAATGACTAAAGCGCAATCTTCGGGATAACGATAAAACATGATGCCTGAGACCGGTTTCGAAGTATCTTCACGATTCTTGAAAATATAGCGGAAAACCTCCTGGGTACGGCGATCATAAAGCCATTCTTCATTTTGCAAATCCAGATGATCGATGCTGTTCATAGGTATCTCCATCGGTTGCTTGGTTAAAAAAAGATAGGGTCCCGCCACTCCTTTCAAAAACAAACCATACTGGTTCCCTTCTTCATTATGTGAAGGGGTCCGGACCAGCAAAGGTTTTAAAGTAAAATCCGGCTCCATCGTAAACAAAGTATCCGAGTCCGCATTGCCTATGTAGAACCGGGAACCATTGCAAATAATCGATGGCTCATGCATATAGCCATACAGATGCGCTTGCTCGTTGATGATTAATTTAACTTGCACACATTTTTTCTGCACATAGCTCAAAGAATCCAGCTGTCCGCTCTCGGTAGAGACAAGGAGGTAGGGATGGAACCCGGCATCCGAACCTGCGGAAGGAGTGAAGTCCCGGGAGGCAATCAGATATTCGGGAGAGAAAAGATACATCTGGTTCAACCATATATTTTCGGGATAAGGAAGCGAACGCTTGAACGTGCCATCCAGCGAATAGACGTGAATTTTTTGCCGGTTCATCTCTTTCAGATAAAGTTCGCCATTCTCCCAGTTTACGTCTACCGTCGCAATATCTTTGTATTCTCCCGGACCATTTCCCACCCGGTGGATACGGGTAAGGGCTTTTCCCTCCCGGCTGAACAGACAGACATCTTCACTCTGGTGACCTATCGTCACGATATATTTATCGGACACTATCGCGGCAACACCATTGAACAGAAAGTCATCGGTAGTTTCCAAAGGAATATATTCCACATCGGCAATGTCTTGCAGAACAATCTCTTTTTCAGGGTAACTTTTTGTCATGTCGACAACGGATAAAGCCTGAGTCTCCGCCTGCTTCGTCCCCTGGCATGAAACCAACAGGTACAGCACCAGAAAGTAAAAAGGGAATTTTTTCATAGTATCATCATTAATCACACCGGCAAGATAGAAAAAAAATACCGGATTCAGCTCTCAAACTTCAGAAAATAAAAAAAGAAGTTGTACCCCAAACCGTTGCAATTCTCCTATCCTCCCTAAACGGAAGAAAGGACTGTAACCGGATTGGGATACAACTTCTTAAATATGCTGACCGGATTCCCCGGATCAGTTGTTAGGCTTAATATCGAGTTTAACCGGATGAATCATGTTTTCCGGCTTCAGGATCGTATCAAGGTCTTCTTTCGAAAGAATGTTATGTTCCAACACCAGTTCGTAAACTCCCTTACCGGTCTCCTGTGCCTCTTTGGCAATTTTGGTAGAATTCTTATACCCGATGACAGGGTTGAGGGCCGTCACAACACCGATACTGTTGTGAACATCTTTCCGGCATTTCTCCTCATTGGCCGTAATGCCGTCTATGCACAAAGTACGCAGTGTATCGAAGCCATTCATCAGCAAATCGGCAGATTCAAAGCAACACTGTGCCATAACCGGTTCCATCGCATTCAGCTCCATCTGAGCCGCTTCGCCACTCATAGCCACGCAAAGGTCGTTGCCTATCACTTTATAGTCGATCTGGTTCATCACTTCGGGGATAACCGGATTTACCTTACCGGGCATGATAGACGACCCGGGTTGCATGGCAGGCAGATTGATCTCACCCAACCCGCAACGCGGACCGGATGCCAGAAGACGCAAGTCATTGCAAATCTTATTCATTTTTACAGCTATACGACGCATGGCTGAAGAATACCCCACCAGACAGGAAGTATCGGAAGTAGCTCCTATCAGATCGTCGGCCAAACGGATATCCAGCCCGGTAATCTTCCGGAGGGCCGCGATGCATTTGGTAGCATATTCCGGTTCGGCGGTAATTCCGGTTCCGATGGCAGTAGCTCCCATATTGACTGTCAGGAAGTCCTGTGCAGCAAAGTCCAGATTCTTAATTTCATCTTGAAGGATGCTGGCAAAACCATTGAATGTCTGCCCAAGCGTCATCGGCACCGCATCTTCCAACTGTGTACGCCCCATCTTGATCACATGTGCAAACTCTTCTGCTTTTCTCCGGAAAGCACCGATCATTTCTTTGAAATGCTTCACCAGTTTCAAATGGGTATAATACATACCTATATGGATGGCAGTCGGATAGGCATCGTTGGTGGACTGCGAACGGTTGACGTGGTCATTGGGCGAACAATATTGATACTCTCCGCGTTTATGTCCCATCAGTTCGAGGGCACGATTGGCTATCACCTCGTTGGCATTCATGTTGGTGGTAGTTCCGGCTCCACCCTGAATCATGTCTACCGGGAATTGGTCGTGATGTTTGCCATCCAGAATTTCTTTACATGCATGGAGAATGGCATTTGCCTGTTCTTCAGTCAGCAATCCAAGCTCAAAGTTAGCCATAGCGGCTCCCATCTTGGTTATGGCAAGTGCATTGATAAACAACGGATACTCACAAAGGTGATATTTGCTAATGCGGAAGTTCTCTATGCCCCGAAGGGTTTGTACACCATACAAGGCGGTTTCGGGTACTTCACGTTCACCTATTAAATCACTCTCTGTACGGGTTGCTTTCGATAATTCTTCTTTCATAATATATCTTTATTAACAATTATAATCTTAACTGTGTTTATAATAACCAAACTTAAGCAATATTGTTTTGAAAGCAATCACATTCACTATTTAGTTAACATACTTTAAACAATGAGCAATTTACGTATAATAAAGCAAAGACATGTATCATATTGTAAATAACGTCCGATTGAGAGATATTTTATAAAATCTCCTTCATAATGAAAAAATATGCAAACCAGCAAAAACCAATTAACTTCTTTTTTGTTGATTACCATATCATTTACCAATTCAGAGACAATTTATTAAATTATCTTTGCCAAAAAATTAAAAAAGAAAGATATGATTTTACAATTGGCTTTTGTACTGACAGCTATTATTATCGGTGCCCGTTTGGGAGGTATCGGACTCGGAGTAATGGGCGGCGTAGGTTTAGGGATACTGACTTTTGTCTTCGGACTGCAACCCACAGCCCCTCCGATCGATGTAATGTTGATGATTGCCGCGGTTATTTCGGCCGCATCATGCATGCAGGCAGCCGGCGGACTGGACTATATGGTGAAGCTGGCAGAAAAGTTATTGCGTAAAAACCCGTCACACGTCACTCTTTTGAGCCCTATTGTGACTTATCTGTTCACCTTCGTCGCCGGTACGGGACATGTTGCCTATTCCGTACTGCCGGT
>ENA-OPAG01001406-OPAG01001406.1-human-gut-metagenome-genome-assembly--contig:-NODE-1406-length-12464-cov-6.325006_pt1 | contig 12464 bp, 8 predicted proteins | sample MGYA00241053_ERZ501422 | MGnify/ENA primary metagenome ERZ501422 (study PRJEB25962, sample SAMEA2042619) | human gut metagenome | biome: human gut; feature: human-associated habitat; material: faeces... | reverse complement strand
CCTGCGGATGGTATCCCATCTCCGTCAGCCGCTCCTTGACATAGGCCACCGTCTCCGGCAGAACCGCCCCGGCCTCCGGGTTCCGGTGCAGGCGGCGACGATCCGCCGTCAGCTGAGGCTGCATGGTCTGCGCCTCCCGGCGTAGTTCCTGAATATCCATGGTATTCGCTCCTTTTGCTGTTGGTTTTTCTATGATTATACACGCTGCGGTGGGAGGAATCTTGCATATTTTGGAAACAACAGCGCCGGAAGCAAATATTTTTTTCGGAGTCCCTTGACATCTTCTTCCGCCGGTGGTATAGTACTACCAACCTACCGAGTTGGTAGTACTATCAAAAACGATCATCGGCCCTTGCCGCATGGAAAGGAAGCGCTGTTATGTCCCGCATTTATACCTCTGCCGATCAGCTCATCGGCCACACTCCCCTGCTGGAGCTGACCCATCTGGAGAAGAAGTACGGTCTGAAGGCCCGGCTGCTGGGCAAGCTGGAGTATCTCAACCCCGCCGGCTCCGTGAAGGATCGTATCGCCCGTGCCATGATCGACGACGCAGAGGTGAAGGGCCTGCTGAAGCCCGGCAGCGTTATCATCGAGCCTACTTCCGGTAACACAGGAATTGGTTTAGCAGCAATCGCAGCCGCAAAAGGTTACAAAGCTATCTTTACTATGCCAGAGACAATGAGTGTAGAAAGAAGAAACATCCTGAAAGCATACGGAGCAGAGATTGTTCTGACAGAAGGGGCAAAAGGAATGAAAGGTGCCATCGCAAAAGCAGATGAACTTGCAAAAGAAATTCCGAACAGCTTTATTCCGGGGCAGTTTGTGAACCCCGTCAACCCTGAAACACATTTCAAGACAACGGGTCCGGAGATATGGAGAGACACGGAAGGTAAAGTTGATATCTTTGTCGCAGGCGTCGGCACCGGCGGAACGATTTCCGGCGTTGGTAAGTATCTGAAATCTCAGAATCCGAATATCAAGGTTGCTGCAGTCGAACCTGACACTTCTGCCGTCATCAGCGGAGAACCTGCCGGTCCCCATAAACTCCAAGGCATCGGGGCCGGTTTCATCCCTGACACTTTGAATACAAAGGTCATTGATGAAATCATGAAGATCAATACCGAAGACAATTCCTCCGATGGCGGCGGCAACACCGCTTCCAACTACGGCAAGACCATTCGCGCCGCTGTCGGCTCGAACAACCTTGACGTCAAGATGGTGAAGAACATCGATACCGGCGGCGCAAGCGAAGACCAGCTGGTCACCTGGCCTGCCGCAACAAAACTCGCCAAGCTTCCTGAAAATAAAGGCAAAAATATAGTTGTCGTCCTCCCCGACAGCGGAGACCGTTACCTCTCCAGCGAAATGTTTGCCTAATCAGTAATGACCAAGCCGAGCCCCGCATTCGCGGGGCTTATGCTCCTATTCCGTATGAATGTTGGGATCCGGCTCACTGGCCTGTTTGGTCCCAACGCTTCTGCCTTTAGGCATATCGCCGCTTCTTCTGGCCTCTTCGTTCAAAGCATGAAGCTGAGCGAGTTTTTCTCCGATCTTGATCTCGAGGCCTCTAGCCGACGGCTTGTAGACCCGAATCTCATCCATATCATCCGGGAAGTATTTGACGCCGGCGGCAAAAGAGCCCGGTTCATCCGGCGGATAACGATAGCCGGCGCCGTTTCCGACTTTTTGCATGAGCTTTGTGGGCGCGTTGCGAATGTGCATCGGAACGGGACGCGTTCCGTCCTGCTTCACAAAAGCTCTCATCTTGTTAAATGCCTTGTAAACCGAGACCGACTTCGGTGCACAGGCCAAATAAACCACGGCATTGGCTAAAGCCAGCTCCCCTTCGGGCGAACCGATTCTTTCGTAGATATCGACGGCGTTGGTTGTGATTTCCATTCCGCGGGGATCTGCCAAACCGATATCTTCGATCGACATCCGCATTAAGCGGCGTGCGATGTATAAAGGGTCCACGCCTCCGTCGAGCATACGGCACATCCAATACAAAGCGGCATCCGGATCAGACCCTCGCACCGATTTGTGCAGTGCCGATATCTGGTCGTAAAAATTGTCGCCGCCTTTATCAAATCGGCGAATGGTTGCGGGCAGCGCTGCACGGACGAATTTCTCGTCAATGACCTTAATGCCTCGGTCTTTTGCCATCGTGGCGGAGACTTCCAGAGCGTTCAGGAAGCGTCTCGCGTCACCGTCAGCAAGTCCGATGAGGATTTTCTCGGCCTCTTCATTTACTTTAAGGCCCGTATACTCTCTTTCAAGAGCTCGCTCAAGCAGCTCTTTTAAGTCTTCGTCCTTGAGGGACTCAAGCACATAAACCGTGGAGCGAGACAAAAGCGCCGAAATTACTTCAAAACTCGGGTTTTCTGTGGTTGCACCGATGAAAGTGAAGAGTCCGCTTTCCACATGGGGCAGGAAGGCGTCCTGCTGGCTCTTAGAAAACCGATGGACTTCATCCACAAAAACGACGGTTGAACGTCCAGTCCTTTCTCTGTTCGCCGTGGCCTTTTCTACTGCATCACGAATATCCTTCACTCCGCCGAGCACGGCAGAAATCGAAATGAACGGAAGCCCGAAAGCATCGGCCATCAATCTGGCAAGTGTAGTTTTGCCGACGCCGGGAGGGCCCCACAAAATCATAGAGTGAGGATGAGCGTTTTCAAACGCGCTTCTCAACGGTTTTCCGGGGCCGAGAAGATGCTTTTGTCCCACGACTTCGTCAATTGTTTTAGGACGAAGGCGTTCCGCCAAAGGCGACGCCTGATCTTTAGGTGCAGTTTTACGGGTCGCTTTGGCGGCTTCAGTCGCAGCGTTTTTAGTTGTATCAGGCGAGTCAGGAATTCCGAAGAGATCTGTTTCCATGAAAAAACACTCAAAAATTCTTTGTCATATTTTCTGATATTTTCTAAAAATATGCTTTACCGCAAAAGACTTCTTGCGAAATTTCCCGCTGCACTACTTGTCTTCAGCCAGCTCTTGTTTCAGATATCTACCGGTAATGCTTTCCGAGGTTGCAGCCACTGCTTCAGGTGTGCCTTCAACAACGACTCGGCCTCCTTCCGTTCCGCCCCACGGCCCCATGTCAATAATGTAATCGCAGTTCGTGACGAGTTCTAAGTCGTGCTCGATGACGATCACCGTCGCGCCTAACTGAATCAGATGATCAAAAATCAATACCAGTTTTTTAACATCCTGAGGGTGCAGGCCGATCGTCGGTTCATCGAAAACGAATACCGAGCCTTGCTGAGGTGTTTCCATTTCGTAAGCAAGCTTCAGTCTTTGGGCTTCTCCGCCGGATAAGGCAGGCGTAGCTTCCCCGAGCGTCAGGTAACACACACCGAGGTCCTGTAGGATCTTGAGCTGTTTAGCGATTTTCGTTTCTTCATGCAGGATTCCGGCTGCTTCTTCTACTGTGAGCTTCAGCAGACCCGGCAGAGAAACCGACACGGAATCTTTTTCCTTGCTCTTCCAAAGGATGTCATAAGCGTCTTTTCCGTATCGGGAGCCTCCGCAACTCGGACAGATCGCATCGACATCCGGAAGGAACTGAACATCCATCGTGATAATGCCGGTTCCGTCACATACCGGACAGCGCAATTTGCCCGTGTTGTATGAAAAGTCTCCAGCCGTAAGACCCTTTGCCTTGGCATCGGCAGTTCTTGCAAATAGTTTCCGCAAGTCATCAAATACGCCGTCATAAGTAGCAACGGTAGAGCGAACGTTCGCACCAATCGGCTTGGAGTCAATGACTTTAACGGATTGAATACCCTTAGCCTCGATCGAATCCACATGCTCAGGAAGTTTTGTGCCTTGAATAACTGCCTGAAGCGCAGGCACCAGACACTCAATAACCAGAGAAGTTTTACCCGAACCTGAGACGCCGGTGACAGCAATCATTCGTCCTTTAGGAATGGAGACGTCTAACGCTTTGACGGTATAGAACGGCTTTGTCTTAATTCTGATAGAGCCGTTTTCAAACATGTCCTTTTCTGTGGCTCGACTGCGAACTTTTAGAGATTCTTTTCCCGACAGATACGGACCGATTAAAGAATGAGGATTTCTCTCGGCTTCTAAAGGTGTTCCCTGTGTAACGATTCGGCCGCCCTCTTTGCCGGCGCCGGGACCGATTTCAATCAATTGGTCCGCATCCATCAAAATTCTCGGATCATGGTCAACGAGGACGACAGAGTTCTTACGATCAACCAACTCGCGAACGATCTTCATTAACCCGTCCACGTTGTAGGGATGAAGTCCGATTGAAGGTTCATCGAGTACGTAAAGCACACCGGTTGTGTCGCTTCTGACCGCGCGAGAAATTTGGACTCTTTGAAGCTCACCGTTGGAAAGCGTACTTCCCGCTCTGTCCAAAGATAAATAAGACAGACCGAGATTTGTCAGTCTCTCGGCGGTCCTTAAGAACTCATTGACGATACTCTGAGCCATTTCCTCTATCTCAGAAGGCATTTGTCCGGGGATCTTCTGAACCCATACAACAAGGTCTGAAAGAGTCATCGCACAGACCTCGGCGATGTTCTTGCCCATGAGTTTCGTTGACAGCGCCCTCTCATTAAAGCGAGTTCCGTGGCAGGCGGGGCATGGCCCCTTCGTCAGGAACTTCTCAATGCGCTTCATGCTTTCTCGTCTTTAACTTTCGAGAGTGCGTTCTCAACCGTACGAACGGCATTGAAATAAGTAAAGTCCAAAGGAACAGCTTGACCGCTTCCTTTGTTGGTATAGACGATGTGCTTCTTAACGGCCGGTCCGTCATAGACGGTTTTCTTTTCTTCCGGCGTTAAATCTTTGAACGGAATATCGGTTCTGACACCCATGGCTTTGCAGACTTCCGTCATCAACGACCACATGAGGGTACCCCAAGGTTTAACCGCGCCATCGTCAATGCTCAGCGATTCATCTGGCACCAGACTTGCCCGATTGACCGTGACAGCGATTCCGGTTCCGCCGCAGGTCGGGCAAGCACCGGAGCTGTTGAAAGAAAAGTCCTCAGCACTCGGTGCATCAAACTCAACACCGCAGACAGGACATTTGAGTTTTTGTCCAAGCGCCACAGCCGGCGTCGGCGGTAAATAATGCCCGTTAGGGCAGCGGTGAGAACCGAGGCGTGAGAACATCAAACGGATTGAATTAAAGAGTTCCGTCAGCGTTCCGAACGTGCTTCGGATATCCGGTGTTGAAGGTCTTTGGTGAAGAGCAAGCGCGGCCGGAATATTTTCTACTGAATCGACTTTGGCGTCCTGAGTTTGTGTCAGACGACGGCGCGTGTAGGCAGACAGCGCTTCTAAGTAGCGGCGCGATCCTTCTGCATAAAGGACGCCTAAAGCTAAAGAGGACTTGCCGGAGCCGGAAAGACCTGAGATCGCTACCAGTTCATTGAGCGGAATGTCCACATCCATGTTTTTGAGATTGTGAACTCGAGCGCCTCTCACAAGAATGTCGTCTTTCATTTGCCTTCACCTTTTTCCTGTCCAAAGAAAAATCGGCCAAAGATCTTCCTCTCTGACCGATCTATTTTCTAGAGCTTAATCACTTCACGTTGTCACTAAGCCACTTTTCCACTACCTTGGCTACTTCTGCGCTGTTTTTATCAGAGAACGGGAAGTGTGTGTTGCCTTTAATACCGACATCCGGCAGATGCAGTACTTTAGCGTGACCGCCTTCTGCATTCACAGCCTTGACGAATTCCTGAGCCATCGTCGAAGCCGCACGCCAGTAATCCTGGTAGGGATTTTTGACTTCGGTCTTAGGAATATTGTCACCGTATACGATGAGAATCGGGAACCTTGTCAGCTTTTTGAACTCACTAAGGGGAACACCGACAGCTTTAGTCGGACCGAAGAAACTGTTATTGGGAATCGGTGCAGGCACTTTGCCTTCCGGGAAAATGAATCCGGAACCCGGTTCAAACGCAATGATGCCCTTCAAATTGTTTCCGGCTTCCGTTCCGATGAGCCATCCGGGTCCGCAGCCTTGAGAATGAGTGACGAGGACGGTGCCTTCCGACTTCTTCAAAGCGTCAGTAACGGCATCGGCGATGACCTTGTCATTGTACGGACCCGTATTCGGCGTCATCTGACGCCAGAAAGAATTCAGATCCTTTTGGCTGGCAAAGGCTGAATTGTCATAGAACTTCGGCCATAGAACCATACGGAACTGACCGAACCAGAACTGTTCATCGGGACTTGCCTTAATCGTTCCGTCGACGGTTGCCCTGCCCGCATCGCCGCGGCGAGGCTGATCGATCAAATAAACCGGATAACCTTTACGCAGGAAGACGCTCTGGAAGCCTTCTCTGCCGTCAGGCGTTGTCTGCCAAGTTCTCATGGACTGGCCGGCGCCGTGCAGGAACATTAAGGAAATATTCTTAGCATGAACCGGAATTTGGTAAATCACATTAGCGTGATCACCATGCAGCGTCATAGCATCCGGTTCCGGATGGTACGGATCGAAAGTTTTCTTGGCTTCGATAACTGTTCCGCCGGCAGAGAATGCGCCCTGCTTTTCAATCGTGATCGGCTGAGCAAAGGAAGCGAAAGCAAAGGAACCCAACAGAACTGCGAGTAAAGTTTTTTTCATGCATCGTCTCCTAATCAATGAAGCTTGGTGAGCCACTCGACCATCTTCGGATCATTGTGGTCAAAGAAAGCGGTCTTCTTCTGATCCAAAGCGTTAATGGCGGCCATATCATCGGAAGACAGTTCGAAGTCAAAGACGTCGATGTTCTGACGGATACGATCCGGGTTAACGCTCTTCGGAATGCAGATGATGCCTCTTTGAAGCTGCCAGCGAAGAACGACCTGAGCGATAGATTTGCCGTATTTTTCGCCGATCTTCAGAAGCACCGGGTTGTGGAACAGATCGTTCTTGCCTTCTGCGAACGGAGCCCAGCTTTCCATCGCGATGCCTTTGGAATTCAGATATTCTTCGTCTGAATGGCGCTGATTAAAGATGTTGCACTCGATCTGATCGACGGCCGGCTTGACTTCATTGAAAGCGATTAAGTCTGCGATTCGGCCCATATCGAAGTTAGAAACACCGATCGCGCGAGCGCGTCCTTCCTTCAGGAATTCTTCCATGGCTCTCCATGCGCCGTAGTAATCGTGATACGGCTGATGGATCAGATAGAGGTCCTGGTAATCGAGGCCGAGCTTTTCCAGAGAGGCCGCAAATGCCTTCTTTGCACCTTCATAGCAGACATCTGTGATCCAGAGCTTAGTCGTAATGAACAGTTCATCTCTAGGAATACCGCTGTCTTTGATGGCCTGCCCGACGGCTTCTTCGTTGCCATAGGCTTGAGCTGTATCAATGGAGCGATAGCCGTTTTCTAAAGCACAGAGAACAGCCTTTCGGCATTCTTCAGGATCGGTAACTTGGAAAACACCAAAACCGAGCATCGGCATTTTGACGCCGTTATTCAGAGTCTTGTACAGCATATTCAACCTCCTTAATTGTTCTTCACACCGAAAATATCCGACTTAGGCAGTTTATCGAGGGCTTCGTCAATCGCCTTGATTTCCTCTGCCGAGAGTTTGACGACTGCGCCGCCGGCGTTCTCAACGATTCTTTCGAGTTTACGGCTGCTGGGGATAGCTGTTAGCCAAGAATGTTTGCCGAGCATCCAAGCTAGGGAGAGCTGTGACATGGTTGCGCTGTGTTCTTCCGCGGTCTTCTGAAGGAACGCCATGAGTTCTTCATTTTTCTTCATGGCTTCCGGCGTGAACTGCGGCATACGGGAGCGGTAATCGACCACAGCTTCGAAGTTCTTATTCGTGGCTTTTTCATATGCGCCGGAAAGCAAGCCGTTGGCGAGCGGAGAATAAGCCACAAAACCAATGCCAAGTTCTTCCAGCGTCGGGAAGAGCTTTTCAATGCCTCTTGCCATCATGGAATAGCGGTCCTGAACCGCACTGATCGGTGTGACCTTGTGGGCGCGGCGAATGTAATCTTCCGGCGCCACGGATACACCCCAATGACGGATCTTTCCTTCCTTAATCAGCTCTCCCATCACTTCGGCAACGACTTCGGGTTCGACCTTCGGGTCGATACGATGCTGGAAGTACAGGTCGATGGTTTCTGTCTGAAGACGTTTCAGAGAACCTTCTACCGACTGATGGATCTTTTCAGGACGAGCGGCAGGAATGATGTCGCCGTGCGTGTATTCGGAAAAAGAAATTCCGAACTTGGTAGAAATGACCACTTCGTCACGGAAAGGCTTCAAAGCTTCTCCGAACAATTCTTCATTAATGTACGGGCCGTAGACTTCTGCAGTGTCGATTTTGAGTCATGCGAAATGAGGGATATGACTGGCTGAGAACCGATACGCCTAGTAGCCAGCTGTTTTTTTTTGCCGGCTTCTGCAAGTATCAAAAGGTTGATTTTCTAGACTACTTCGTAACCGGTAGCCTTCAAAGCCTGCTGTGCCTTCTGAAGGTTTTCTTTCTTCACCAATATGTAGTCGGTGTTATAGGTTGAGACTACAAAAATGCCGATCTTGTTTTCTGCCAGAACCTTAGAAATTTCGGACAAAATACCGATCAATGAAAAATCCAGTACGCCTTCTATCCGGAAAGTCCTCCAGCCGTCGGCGCGATCCGTAGTATTGTCAGGGACGTCTGACGTAAGGCATACAAGTGAGATTTCTTCGTCAGTTTTACCGACGAAAAAGAACTTACCGTTCAGATCAATGTCGGAGATAGAGACTACCTTGCAAACGGACAGTTCTTGGTCAAGTGTCTTAAGTTTCATTTCCGAATCCTCCGGCAAGTCGATCTGAAAACGATACGACTGTCCAATCGTCTTTGATCTATGAAAAGGTCAATCAATGTACCTATCGAGCAACCATTTCAACTCTAAGATCATTAGACAACTAACCGAGAAGTTTATGTCAGAAAAAAGATTCTCTTTTCCCCATAATGAGTTAGTCGAAAAAAAGGAGAAAAAATGAATCGACCGGAAGTCATTTGTCATATGGTCAGTACCATCGAGGGAAAAATCGCCGGGCAATCTTTTGCAGAAGAAGGACTCAGACCATATTTAGAGTTTTACGTTCAGACAAAACAAAAGTTTGAGACTCAAGCAACGGTTTACGGCGCCTCGACTGCAAAAGAAATCTTTGTTGGAAAAGACATGGAAGCGTTTGCAAGACCTTCTCAGATTACGGATGATCCGGATTACATCTGCGGACAACACGCACCTTACTTTGTCGTCGCTATTGACCCGCTCGGCGAAATTCCATGGAAATCAGGAAAGCCGGACGGAAGACCGGGGCTCGAGGACGCAAGAATCATCGTCATTACCTCTTCTCAAGCGTCAAAGGAATATCTAAACCTTCTGAGAGAAAAAGGCATCGCCTATCTCATTTCGCGAGGCAATGAATTCCATCTGACCGAGCCGATGGAAAAATTGAAGTCGATTTTTGGAATTGAGAGAATTTCGCTGCAAGGCGGCGGACTGGTAAACGGAACGTTTGCCAACGAAAAACTCATCGACAAACTGAGCTTAGTCGTCATTCCTTTTGTCGACAGCTCAAGCTCTGTGCCGACAACTTTTGAGACGGGTTCGTTTTTCAAGCATCCGATTTCTCCGCTCGAATTCAAACTCAAGGAAATGCAGAAGATTGAACCGGAAGGCCTATGGCTTTTCTATCAAAGAAAATAGTTAGGGAAGCTCTGTAAAATGCTTGATTCTTCCCAATGGCCTTTAGAGACTTAATTTTCAAAGGATCTGGCCGAAATTTTCCATTCAGGAGGAGTTGATTGGGGCCTAATCAATCAATTTCCTCCCCAATAGATACAGTTATCCTAGACGAAGCTCACCTTAGTTCGATTTTCGAAGCAATTTCCGATGAACATGTTGGCAATCGAGGCCAGCATTGTTAAGCGCGCCGTATTTTTGGCCAGCCCTCTGTACTGCTCGCGAAGCACTTGCCCGCGCTAAGGCAATGAAGGGCTGATTTCTCGGCGATTATCAACCTCTCCCCGGTTGTACTTGCACTGCAGAATTTTTTGTTCTGCAGTGCTTTTTTGTTTTGAATTGCGGGTAAAGCTGCAGGATCGGAAATGTTTGATCGGAAATTTTCTTCCCAGAAAACGGTTTCGAAGGCGTTCGCAAACTGTATTCCGCAGCCGATGCTCAAATAAGTCAGCAGAGATTAAGCGGGAATCCTTATAATCAACGTACTTTTTTCGTCGAATTGAAACCGCAAGCATGTCTTCTCGTGTTATTCCAATTAAGGCCGCCACCAAAACGGTCCCGCTGGTCGGTGAAATCCGTCGTGACGATACTCACTGGATTGATTCCCGCGGGCGCCCTTTACGCGATGTCAGAATTTCTATAACTGACCGCTGTAATTTTCGGTGCCGTTACTGCATGCCGAAGGAAAAATTCGAGAAAGACCATTGCTTCCTTTCTCATACCGAAGTTCTTTCCTTTGAGGAAATCATTCGATTGGGACGGATCTTTGCTGCCAACGGCGTAGAAAAGATTCGTCTCACGGGCGGAGAGCCGCTTCTCAGAAAAGGCATCGAATTTCTGATCGAAGAACTCTCCAAGCTCAAAACTTGGAACGGCAAACCGCTTGACGTTGCGGTGACCACCAACGGAGCCGCCTTGTCCGCTAAGGCCAAATCTTTAGCCGCCGCCGGACTTAAACGATTGACCGTTTCTTTGGACGCCATGGATCCTCAGATTTACAAGGACCTCAACGACGTCAACTTCCCTATTGAGAAGACGCTTGCCGGAATTCAGGCCGCAAAAGACGCGGGCATTCCTTCGATCAAGATCAATGTTGTCGTAAAACGCGGCGTCAACGAAAAAGAACTCATCAAAATTGCCGAGCACTTCAAAGGCACCGGAATTATCGTCCGCTATATTGAGTTTATGGATGTGGGAACTTCTAACGGATGGCGGCTCGATGATGTGATTCCTTCGCGTCAAATCGTCGAAGAGATCAACCGCGTTTATCCGATCGAGCCTTTAGATCCAAACTACACAGGTGAAGTCGCCACACGCTGGGCCTACAAGGACGGAAGCGGAGAACTCGGTTTCATTTCCTCTGTGAGTGAACCGTTCTGCAAAGAGTGCTCCCGAATTCGTTTATCCGTTGACGGCAAACTCTACAAATGCCTTTTTGCGACGGAGGGCTTCGACATTCGCCAAATGCTCCGAGGAGGTGCCTCGGATGAAGAAATCGAGGAAGCCATCGGACGAATTTGGACAACGCGAGACGAACATTATTCCGAAATTCGAACGGAAGAGACCGTCAAAGCCAGGGCCGGCCAGCGAATTGAGATGTCTTACATCGGCGGTTAGGATTAATGCTCACGGATTTTCCTTGACTTTTAGATAATTTGTTTTTGGGATTCCGTTCAGCGCCGCCTCCTTCGTTATGATTGAAACATAAGTCAAATTTTGTTTCAGTCTAAAAATGAATTTCTCACCAATCTCAATCACCTTTTTCGCCTATTTGGTCGTTATGGTGGCTGTCGGCTTAGTGGCTTGGCGCTACACCAAAAATTTCAATGACTATATCTTGGGCGGCCGCCGGTTAGGCGCTGTTGTTACTGCATTGTCCGTGGGCGCTTCCGACATGAGCGGATGGCTCCTGATGGGACTGCCGGGTGCGGTTTTCCTCTCCGGTATCTGCGAATCCTGGATTGCCATCGGTTTGGCACTCGGCACGCTGGCCAACTGGCTCATCGTTGCCGCTCCGCTTCGCGTCTATACCGAAACAGCACACAACGCTCTTACGCTTCCGGATTACTTCTCTCATCGTTTTGAAGACAAGTCCCGCCTGCTGAGAATTATCTCGGCTGTCGTGATTCTGCTTTTCTTTGCGATTTACTCTGCCTCTGGCATGGTCGCGAGCGCCAGACTCTTTGAAATCGTCTTAGATCTTCCCTATTCCACTGCCTTGATTTTCGGTACCTTTGCCACCCTTGCCTACGTCTTCCTTGGGGGCTTCCTGGCCGTCAGCTGGACCGACACGATTCAAGCAGCCATGATGTGCCTGGCGCTCATCATTGCTCCGGTTGCCGTCATGATCGATTTAGGAGGTTTTACCGCCACGATTGAGCAGGTCAGATCCGTCGATCCGACGCACCTCAACATGCTTCAGGGCCAGACCTTCATCGGCGTGATTTCACTCCTGGCTTGGGGCCTTGGTTATTTCGGTCAGCCTCATATTCTGGTTCGCTTCATGGCTGCCAAGAATGCTTCTGTGATGCCGCGCGCCTGCAAGATCAGCATGATTTGGCTCATCTTCTCGTTGTCTGGTGCCGTTGCCGCAGGCTTCTTCGGATCTGCTTTCTTCTCGGCTCATCCGGATCTCGGCAAAGCCGTTGCAGAAAACCATGAACGTGTTTTCATGATTCTTTCTACGACATTGTTTAATCCTTGGATCGGCGGTATTCTGCTCTCCGCTATTCTGGCTGCCG
>ENA-OPAG01001402-OPAG01001402.1-human-gut-metagenome-genome-assembly--contig:-NODE-1402-length-12500-cov-3.141181_pt1 | contig 12500 bp, 6 predicted proteins | sample MGYA00241053_ERZ501422 | MGnify/ENA primary metagenome ERZ501422 (study PRJEB25962, sample SAMEA2042619) | human gut metagenome | biome: human gut; feature: human-associated habitat; material: faeces... | reverse complement strand
GTTTCCTCCCATCATCTGGAAATGCTCGGATAGATACGTGACACGATCGATCAGCTTTTGATAGCTCTCGGAGTCATAATCCGTACGCTCCGCCAATTGGGTATTCAAGCGGTTGATCTCCTCCTCCATCTCATGGATATGCTCGAAAGCGCATTCCGCCTCCTCCCGCACCGTACGGGTATCAACTAATTGCATGTGCTGGGGCAAATACCCGATCGTAACATCTTTCGGTACGCTAACAGTTCCGGAAGTGGGCGATTGCAGGCCTGCGAATATTTTCAACATTGTAGATTTACCCGCACCGTTCTTGCCCACCAAGGCGATACGGTCCTTCTTGTTTACCACAAATGAAATGTCATCAAAAAGCGTGAAACCGCCAAACTCCACTGTTAGTCCTTCAACCGAAATCATACTGTCTCTTTAATTTATGACCACAAAGATACAACAGTTCAAGGTTTACTCACAAACTTTTCAATTAATATCAGCACATCCTTATGCAACGGAAGGGCCGAATCGGTATAGGTAGCCATCTGTTTTTGCTGATCCATCGTATCGCAAGTCTTCATCAGATGGTTCATATCCCCGATCAAATGGTAATCGGCCGAAGGCTGGGCTTGCTTCAGGAGTTCTGCGTCTTTTACGGATACTTGTATATCCTTACCCCCTTGCAAGATCAACACCGGGACTTTTAGTTTCTTGATGATTTCCTGCGGATTATACGTATACCATGAGATCATATAAGGCTGTACCGACGAACGGAACAAGGATTGTAAGCCGATCGGCACGTCCGGTACGAGCTTCCCTTCCTTCAAGGACGCATTTATCGACTTTACCATGTCCCGGATCACTTCCGGCTGACCCTCCATTTGCTCCTCCACGATCTCATAGGCCGGACGCCCCGCACCCGCCACCGAAATGTATCCTTTCACTTTCGGGTTATCCACCGAAGCCGCCATACCGACCAACGCTCCCTCGCTATGCCCCAACACATAGATTCCGGAGATACGTTTATCCCGGCTCAAATAATCGATCCAGCCTCGTGCGTCCTTGATCCCGTCCTCGAAACGCATGGAATACTCATCCTTTCCGGCCGAGGCACTCGAAGCGATACCCCGCTTATCATAACGCAGGGAAGCAATCCCCTTCCCTGCCAGCCCTTCCGCCAAATATCTCAAGGAATTATTCTTACCCGGCAAGGCGGCGGAGTTCCCGTCCATATCCGTAGGGCCGGAGCCGGGGATGATCAATACCACAGGATAACCGGACTCCTGATTGGGAGTTACCATCTTCCCTTTTAATGCCCCGGTAGACGTATTCAACACCACCGGACGCTCGTTCAACCGTACAGGCAACAGGGGCAGACCAGACAAGGATACGAGAAGAAAGCAAACGAAAGCTATCAGTTTCTTTTTCATAACGGAATCAATTTATATACTTAAAGCACACATGAGACATACAATCTCAGTATCCGCCAAATGTAACTAAAAAAGGGGAAAACCTCTCGGCCTTCCCCCTTCTTTATCTAACATCTTTATAGGAAATTAATAACCCGGATTCTGTTTCAAGTTCGGATTCTTATCCATGCTTGTTTGAGGAATCGGCAAGTAACGGTTACGAGAAGAGAACTGGCGAGTCTCAATAACAGCCGTACCCGTGATTTCCGCACGTTTAGTAGGCTCAGACTCCCCATAATTAATCGTTCCTGTAACACGTAACAAATCACCATTCATGACTTTCTCGGCAAGCATCTTTCCATCTTCCTGCCAACGGACGATGTCCGCACGGCGCAAGCCTTCGCCGGCCAACTCTACCGTACGCTCACGACGGATCAATTCACGAAGTTTATCCTTCGTCCCATATTTAGCCTTATCCACTTCCCCCATTCCTACACGCTGGCGGATCTGGTTCAAATAACCATAGATCTCATCAGAAGGACCGCTCAGCTCATTCGCGGCCTCCGCATACGTCAATAGAACCTCCGCATAACGGAATACGATCGGACAAGCTCCCGAACTCCAAACATCTCCATATTGATCCATCGGATCCAAGTATTTCGCCCAAGTCAAAGCACTCTTGGAAGCATTATCTGTATAAGTCGGGAAGTTCTTGTTGACAGTACCATCTTGAAGTTTCTCATCCAAAGTATTCAAGACATCACCCCTCCAGTCACGTCCCGGATATAAAATGGTCATGGCCATACGAGGGTCGCGATTCGCAAACGGATGCTTTGCGTCATAAGTCTTCGACTCTTCTTTCGTCAATCCATCAGACATTTCATACATATCCACCAAATTCTGGGTCGGGACGATAGAAGACCAACCTTGGTCAACATTATTATACATTTGCCCGATGGTTCCCAATCCGTCCAACGTCTCAATATTCTGATCCGCTAGGATTATCTCTTTAGAATCCACTCCCGATACCTTAAAAAGATTCGTATAATCCGGATCCAACTCATACTGCTTCAAATCAATGATTGCCTTAGCTGCGTCTTTTGCCTTTTGCCAATCACCATAATACAAAGCCTCACGCATCTTGATAGCTAAAACAGCACCTTTAGCGATATAGCCACGAGCCTCCGGAGCCTCCGCGATCCCAGCTAAGGCCTCGTCTAAATCCTTAGCTATATAATCGCGTACCTCTTGTTCCGTATTGCGTTCCACTTTAGCCTCGTCCGCACTTGAATAAGAACTAATAATAGGTACACCACCATACCACCAATTCATCAAGAAATACTTATAAGCACGGATCGCTTTAGCTTGAGCCACATAATTAGCTTTTACAGCGTCACTGGAAAACGTCACCTTGTCTACATTCTCCAAGAATGTATTCGCCTTACGAATCGACTTGTAATCATAAAGGATCTGCCCAGGATTAGAACTAGACAATGACCCATCCCCCCACGGGCGGAATCCTTCCCAAGGGAAATTATTATAGCCTATATCTGAGCCACAATCCAGATAAAGCAACGTATTTCCATCTAGCAAATCCTTATAACAGCCTACTATGAAGCCCTTCGCATCCGCCTCTGTCTGCCATGTGGTAGAAGGAGCCAACTGATCCTTAGGCACCGTATCCAGAAAATCCGAACACGAAGTAGATAACGCAGCCATACCAGCCGCCAACATATATATTGATAATCGTTTCATAAAATCTTCTATTTAAATGGTCTTAACTAATTAGAATGTCACATTTACGCCAAAAGAATTTGTCATTACTAATGGGTAGCTAGACAAACGGGAACTAACCGTCTCCGGGTCTACGTTCAATGGCATAGAATCTATCGTAAACAAATTCTCCGCAGAATAATAAACACGTACATTCGACAAACCGATAGCGCTCAGCACACTCTTTGGAAGCGTATATCCCAATTGCAATGTCTTCAGACGCAGGTAACTGGTATTAATTACCCAGAAATCAGACATCACGTTAGAAGCCTCACTCGGAGATTTTCTAGACTCCGCCACACGCGGCATGCTAGCATTGGTATTTTCCGGTGTCCAGCTATCCAGCCATGCAGTAGAAGGATGTCCGGCACTACCCGAGAACTCACCAAACGCCTCTTTCGTAAACGCACGGCCTACATTAGCCGCACCGGTGAAGTTCAAAGTCAAGTCAAATGCTTTATAGCCTACATTCAAGTTCAAACCAAATGTAACAACCGGATTGATAGTTTTAGACAATACACGGTCATCCGCATCCAGCTTTCCATCTCCATTCGTATCTACATAACGTAAATCACCGGCTTGGAAATCCTGTCCGAACGGGTAGCCGTCTTTTCCTTTATAGGTATCCATCCATTGCTGTGCCTCCGCGTCAGATTGGAAAAAGCCATCAGCCTTATATACATAATAAGAATCGATTGGCTTTCCAACAAAACGCCACAAATCACCGTCATCAGGATTCGTCATACGGTCTACACCTCCTAAATCCTCGATCTTGTTCTTATTATAGGCCATATTTCCCATCACATTCAATGACCAGTCATTCCACTTATTGTTATAACCTAGCTGTACCTCGACACCTCGGTTACGCATAGAACCCACGTTGTCGAAATAAGGATCCAAGCCAAACTCAGTCGGGACCGGTACCTCCATGATGATATCCGTAGTCTTGCGATCATAGTAATCAAACGTGAAAGTCACATGATTAATAACCGCATCCAAGCCAATACCCCAAGTCGTGGATTTCTCCCATGACAAATCCTCGATACGATAAGCTTTCTGGTAATATCCCGTTGTCAAGTTCCCGCCCATAGGATAATTGCCATCTAAGTTATAAGTCTGCATCCAAGGATAATACTGGTTCTCCCAAGGATTAGATTTATTCAAGGCGTCTTGATTACCTAACATACCCCAAGAAGCACGAATCTTCAAGCTATTCAACCAATCACGAGAGCCTTCCATGAACGCCTCCTCGCTAATACGCCAAGCACCGGAGAAAGAAGGGAAATATCCCCAGCGATGTCCCGGAGCGAAACGAGAAGAAGCATCCGCACGGAAGTTTGCCTCCAACAAATACTTACCAGCGAAATCATAATTGATACGGCCAAAATAGGAAAGCATGGCAAGCTCTCGGCTCAAACCATCATTTGTTTGTGTAGAAGCCCCACCGGCATCCATATCATTCAGGCTATTACTCGGGAAATTATTCCTCTGCATCTGATTCTTGCTAACCTCATACTTCTCCGCATGATAACCTACCATCACTTTCAAGCCATGCTGACCAAAGTTCTTGCTGTAATTCAGCAAAGCATCGAAATTATAACGTTTCCAATTCACGAAACGTTCAACCAAGGAAGTGGTACGAGACGCAGATGCCGGATCATCCGGTATGCTCAGAACTCGCTCCGTATGACGTTGGTCCTCGTTCACGTAGGCACCCGTCACAGTAGCCTTCAGCCCATCAATAATATCATAATCAACAGAAAGTGCCCCCGTAAAATTCTGGTTACAATTATCCACCGTCTGCCCGGAATCCAACCATGCGATAGGGTTACCATCGTTAGTTTGTCCGTATTTGCCATCCTTATCCTTGACAGGGATCATCGGGCTAATAATATTCAATTGACGGATAATCTGGTCGGAAGAACCACCATAATAGCTAGCATTCGGATCCGAGAAGTCATTCTTGATAAAAGACATGTTCATCCGAACAGCCAGTTTCTTCGTCAACTGCATATCCAGATTCGTTCGTCCGTTAAACTGTTTACGATCTGAGTTAGGAAGGATACCCGTCTGCCCTAAATATCCGGCCGAAGCCATATACTTCACGTTCTCCGCACCTCCTGTAATACTAACATTGTGCTTATGCAACAAACCTGTCCGATAAGCCTCATCATTCCAGTCCGTATTAGGATGTCCGTAAGGATCAGAGCCATCCTCAAACATCCGGATGTCCTCGTCACTATAACGTCCCGGCTCGAAACGATTCCACAAACGTGCGTAATCGGCTGAGCTGACACGATCAATCATGGAAGTAGCTTTCGAGGCACCCACATATCCGTTATAAGAGATACGAGGAGCACCCGTCTTACCACGTTTTGTCGTGATCAAGATAACACCATTAGAAGCCTTCGAACCGTAAATAGCGGCGGAAGAAGCGTCTTTCAATACAGAAATACTCTCAATATCATTCGGATCGATATCATTCATGGAGCCACTCTCGATACCATCGATCAAGATATATGGGCTGGCAGAGTTCAAAGTACCGACACCACGGATACGGATCGTACTACCATCCTGTCCCGGACGGCCTTGACCCGAGGTAACGGTTACACCCGGCATCATACCTTGAAGACCGGAAGACACGTTGGAGATAGGACGGCTTGTCAACTCCTTGCTATCCAATTGGGCTACCGCTCCCGACAAGTTCGCCTTCTGTTGCGTACCATAACCGACAACGATCACCTCATCTAATTTCTGGGTATCTTCCTGCAAGGATACATTGATGGAAGGCTCTCCATTATATTTGAATTCTTGAGTTAGATAACCGATAAAGGATACTTGGATCACATCCCCTTTCTTCACATCCAACACGAAATTACCATTCATGTCGGTTACAGTACCATTCGTAGTACCTTTTACAACTATTGACGCTCCGGCCACAGGGCCAAAACTGTCACTAACCGTTCCCTTCAAACTACCTTCTTGCTGGGAAATACCTACCCTCGGAGTTATCGCCGCACGATCAGAAGCATGAACCACACCCCCGGAACAAAACGCTGCAGACAATAGAACAAAACTGACAGGTCTTACAATTTTCAACATAAGAATCGTTTTTTGTTTATTAAATAGCTGTTACTATTATAAGACTTAAGGCATACTATTTTAGATCTCGTTTCTTATAATATTCACTCTTCTAAATCATTAATGTATAATTATAAATCCTCGGTTAACTACCATGAAAGCACTTCTTCATCGTTCTGGCGGAACTTATAATCATTAGACGCAGCAAATATAGCACTATTTTTAATTATAAAACAAAAAAGACTAATTTTTCGCATACGAATCTAAAACAACACCACCTAGTTATTAAAATATTTAACAAACAATCTTTCCAACCATAATCTTTTTTAGTATGGAGCTATGGACATCAAAGAGGTATATGGTTTGAAATTCAAACATGAAGTTAGTGTATATTAGTAATAAACGGAGTTCCGCCAGAACTACGTACTTATAGAAGCCTGACTAATATTAAGGCACTTATTCCATTTATTCCTTTATAACCACTATTTATCATGAAAAAGTTGTTATCTTCGTCCCTTGTAATAACTAATTATTAAATTATGAAAAAGAAAAGCTTAACTTTATTACTAGCGACTACGGTGGCAAGTAGTATCCTATTTTCGTCCTGTATAGGATCTTTTGGTTTAACAAACAAACTTTTAACGTGGAATAGAAGCATCGACAGTAAGTTTGTTAATGAGCTAGTGTTCATTGCTTTCTGGATTGTCCCGGTTTACGAGATTTCCGCTTTGGCTGATGTCCTTGTGATCAACTCTATCGAATTTTGGAGCGGAAGTAATCCTGTAGCAGATGTAGGTAACGTTAAAACAATCGATGGTAAAGACGGTGTTTATACCGTAGAAACAAAAGTTGACGGATACCATATCCAAAAGGAAGGCGACGAGAAAGCGCTTGACTTAGTTTTCAACGAAGCAGATCAAAGCTGGAATGTAGAGGCTGACGGTGAAAGCACAAAATTGTTAAAATTCAATGGCAATGACGAAGTTGTCATGTACCTACCGGACGGAAAAGAAATGAATGTCGAGTTAAGCCAATCTGGGGTTTTAGCATTCCAGCAAGTAGCTAACGGATATTCTTACTATGCAGCTAAATAATTGAAAATTGAGAATTGAGAATTACGTAGAGTCACTTCTAATTTTCAATTCTCAATTCTCAATTTTCAATTCCCCAGTGCTAATCTAAATAAAATACGATGAATATGAACTCTATCAAAAAAATGATGCTTTCCGGAGCATTAGGTTGCCTTATTTCCGGAATGGCTTATGCGGACGGTTCTTCACCCCAACCCGTAAAACCTTATTGGCAAGACATTCAAGTCGTAGCCGTAAACAAGGAAAAACCCAGAAGCTCCTTCATGAGTTATGCGGACCGGGAAACCGCCCTCACCTCTCGATTTGAGAAAAGCCCGTACTATTCCCTATTAAACGGTACTTGGAAATTTTTCTTTGTCGACTCTTACAAAGATCTTCCTCAAAATATCACAGATCCTTCCGTTAATACCTCTTCATGGGATGATATAACCGTTCCCGGAAACTGGGAAGTACAAGGACATGGCGTAGCCATTTATACGAATCATGGTTACGAGTTTAAACCAAGAAATCCCCAACCTCCATTATTGCCGGAAGCGAATCCGGTTGGCGTATACCGCAGAGACATCGAGATACCCGCAAGTTGGGATAACCGGGATATTTATTTACACATCGGCGGAGCTAAATCCGGCCTTTACGTATATTTAAACGGGAAAGAAGTGGGTTATAGCGAGGATTCCAAAAATCCCGCCGAGTTCCTGATCAATAAATACCTGCAACCCGGAAAGAATGTGCTTACATTAAAGATATTCCGTTGGAGCACCGGTTCTTATTTGGAATGTCAGGATTTCTGGAGAATGAGCGGTATCGAACGTGACGTATTCCTTTGGTCTCAACCCAAGGCCAGTATTCAAGATTTCCGTGTCGTCTCAACCTTGGACGATACGTATACGAATGGAATCTTCAAACTGGCGGTAGACTTAAAGAATCATACCCAAGAAACGAAAAATTTAAATGTCGGATATGAGCTTTTGGACGCAAAAGGTAATCTTGTGACCTCCGAGGCTAATGATATATGGGTAAGTCCTGCAAGTCCTCAAACAGCATCTTTCGAGTATGATTTAAAGAACGTAGCCCCTTGGAGTGCCGAGCATCCGAATCTATACAAATTATTGATGACGATAAAAGAAGAGGGTAAGGTAATCGAGGTAGTTCCATTCAACGTTGGTTTCCGCCGGTTCGAGATGAAGCAAATTGACCAAGTAGCGGAAGACGGAAAACCTTATACGGTCTTATTGTTCAATGGGCAACCGGTTAAGTTCAAGGGTGTCAATATCCATGAGCATAACCCGGAAACCGGACATTACGTAACCGAGGAACTCATGCGTAAGGATTTCGAGCTGATGAAGCAAAACAATATCAACGCTGTCCGCCTATGCCACTATCCGCAAGACCGTAAATTCTATGAACTCTGCGACGAATACGGATTGTATGTTTACGATGAAGCGAATATCGAGTCTCACGGTATGTATTACAGCCTGAAAAAAGGCGGCACTTTGGGTAATAATCCGGAATGGCTGATCCCGCATATGGACCGTACGATGAATATGTACGAACGAAACAAGAATTATCCGAGCGTTACTTTCTGGTCACTCGGAAACGAGGCTGGAAACGGATACAACTTCTATCAAACTTATTTATATCTGAAAGACAAGGAAATAAATAGCATGAATCGTCCGGTGAACTATGAACGTGCCCTTTGGGAATGGAATACGGATATGTACGTACCTCAATACCCGAGCGCTGAATGGCTAGAGGAAATCGGGCGTAAGGGTAGTGATCGTCCGGTAGCTCCTTCGGAGTATTCACATGCGATGGGAAACTCTTCCGGCAACTTATGGGATCAATGGAAAGCTATCTATAAATACCCGAACCTGCAAGGCGGATTCATCTGGGACTGGGTGGACCAAGGTATCTTGGAAAAAGATAAGAATGGACGTGAATATTATACCTATGGTGGTGACTATGGAGTAAACGCCCCTAGTGACGGAAACTTCCTTTGCAACGGTATAGTAAACCCGGATCGTACCCCGCATCCCGCTATGGCAGAGGTTAAATACGCCCATCAAAATATCGGGTTTGAGGCGATCGATTTAGCGAACGGTTTATTCCGCGTCACGAACCGTTTTTATTTCACGAACCTAAAGAAATATATGGTCCACTATAGCGTAACAGCCAATAATAAAGTTGTACGCTCCGGTAAAGTCTCTTTGGACATAGAGCCCCAAGCTTCTAAGGAATTTATGGTTCCCGTAGGCAACTTAAAGCCACAAGCCGGTACGGAATATTTCGTAAACTTCAACGTAACGACCGTAGAAAAAGAGCCGTTAATCCCTATCGGACACGAAATCGCTTGCGATCAATTCCGCTTACCGATCGAAAGCCCCAAGAAGACGTTTAAGACCAGCGGCCCTAAATTAACGGTTTCAACCAATGGAGATAACTTATCGGCATCCTCCTCAAAGGTAAACTTCGTGTTTAACAGGAAGACAGGAATCGTTACTTCTTATAAAGTGGATGGTACGGAATATTTCAGCGAGGGTTTTGGTATCCAACCGAACTTCTGGCGTGCGCCGACCGATAACGATTACGGAAATGGTATGCCAAAACGCTTACAAGTATGGAAGGAAAGCAGCAAGAACTTCAACGTGACAGACGCTACCGTCACTATGGATGGCAATAACGCCGTGGTTAACGTGAACTATTTATTGCCGGCAGGAAATCTATACATTGTTAATTATACGATCTATCCAAGCGGAGCTGTAAATGTGGCCGCCCGTTTCACATCCACGGATATGGATGCCGCCCAAACCGAGGTATCGGAATCTACTCGCACGGCAACTTTCACTCCGGGACGTGACGCCGCCCGTAAAGAGGCTTCCAAATTGAATGTTCCCCGTATCGGTGTTCGCTTCCGCTTACCGGCAAGCATGAATCAAGTGGAATATTTCGGACGAGGACCTGCTGAGAACTACTTGGATAGAAACGCCGGTAGTATGGTCGGCTTATATAAATCTACAGCCGAGGAATTATATTTCCCATATGTACGCCCGCAGGAAAACGGTCATCATACCGACACTCGTTGGGTATCACTTAGTACCGGCAAGAAAGGCTTGTTGATCCAAGCGGATAATACGATTGGATTTAACGCTTTGCGTAATTCCATAGAGGATTTCGATGACGAGGAAGCGACTGGCCTATCCCGTCAATGGAGTAATTTCACACCAGAGCAAGTAGCGAATCATGATGAAGCCGCAGCAAAGAACGTATTACGTCGCCAGCATCATATCAACGATATCACGCCTCGCGACTTCGTTGAGGTTTGCGTCGACTTGAAACAACAAGGTGTAGCAGGTTATGATAGCTGGGGTTCACGTCCGGAACCAGCTTATACATTACCCGCAAACCGGGAATACAACTGGGGCTTTACCCTTATTCCGCTTAAATAAAAAAAAGTCATAACTTATCCATAAAAAAGGGAGTGTATTAGGCTTAATCCAATACACTCCCTTTGTTTATACTACTGCAACGGCTTTGCAGTAACGTATCCTTATTTAATCACTTCCTTCAAGGTATTCTGTAAGTCTTCTCCAGTGATATTCTTGGCGATGATCACCCCATTCGGATCCAATAACGCATTTGCCGGAATACCCCGTACCCCATAAAGAGCAGGGATCTCAGAATCCCAATATTTCAAGTCGGAAACGTGAGTCCAAGTCAGATGATCGTCTGCGATCGCTTTCTGCCATTTAGCCTTATCCTTGTCCAAGGATATACCTACGATCGTAAAGTTCTTATCCTTATATTGCTGGAAGGCATTTACCACGTTAGGGTTTTCCTTGCGACACGGGGGACACCAAGAGGCCCAAAAATCCAATAACACATATTTTCCCCTAAAGTCCGACAATGACACAGAAACTCCTGCAGTATCCGGCAAGGAAAACTCCGGAGCGACTTGTCCGATCTGTACGTGTTCTAATTGCTTGATAATACCGTCCAAGTCCTTCACATAAGGACTATTCGCCAATGCCGGGGAAATCTTCGCACGAGTCGCCTTCAAATCATCCAAAGATAATTGGTAGGTAAAATAACGATATAGATAGAACGCCGCCGCCGGAGAATCCGGACATTTCGAGATCAAACTGTCAATATCATACCCTTCCTCAAATACCTTCTCCGCATTTTCTTGAAAGACATCATTCACCGGCGAGTTCCGTACGGTGATGGTCTCCCCGTCATTCCCGATCTTGACATTCATATCCGTATTCTCCAAGAAGAGCTGAACCGGATAGTTCATATTCTCGGTTGCCAAACCAAAAAGTAAAGGCTGATCTACCTCACCCTTAAAGGTGAATTTCCCGTCTTTTACCTCTGCCGTATCCACGTCAAAGAACATTTTATTACGGAATGACTTCAAATAAATTTTACCGTCGGGCATATTCTCTACCTCGCCATTGATAACATATCCTTTTGGAACTTCTTGGCAACCAACCACCAAAAGGCCGGCAAGCGCCATCATACAAAATTGCTTCATTTCTCTATTCTATTTATTGATTACTTAAACTCTGGGTGATGATAACGTCCCTTTTTCAACGAGATCGTCCCATATTCTATCGCACGCACCGGACAACGATGAATACAGGCAACGCACTGAACGCAAGTATCAGCCCATTCCGGTTTTCCGTCACCCGACAGGGAAATCGTACCGGTCGGACAGACCTTCGCACAGATACCGCAAGAGATACAGGTATCCGTAGCATAAAATCGGCTACTGCCTATCGCAAAGTGAGTAAATAACGGATAGACCATATAGCTCTTCAAAAGAGGGGCACTTCCCGCACAATACAAAGAGGGATTTTTCTTCTGCCGGATCGCCTCTACGATCTCGTCTACACGTTCCGGTGCTTTTTTCAGTTTTTCAGTCTCTACCTCCTTACTATCCACGTCGAAGCCGGGCATTAAGATATAATTGTTCGGCATTTGTATAGAGAATCCTCCGGTTAAGGTAATTCCCCGTCTCGCCAAGGTGCTCCGCATGATCCGATCCGTATATCCACAATCATCACCACAAGTACAGACGAAATAAACCTCTTGCCCCTTATATCCGGACAGGATCAACCGGGAAATAAAGCGGGGCACCAATACAGCCGGCCCCCAAGAATGG
>ENA-OPAG01001400-OPAG01001400.1-human-gut-metagenome-genome-assembly--contig:-NODE-1400-length-12510-cov-6.315375_pt1 | contig 12510 bp, 5 predicted proteins | sample MGYA00241053_ERZ501422 | MGnify/ENA primary metagenome ERZ501422 (study PRJEB25962, sample SAMEA2042619) | human gut metagenome | biome: human gut; feature: human-associated habitat; material: faeces... | reverse complement strand
CCGGCAGAATGAATGTAGCAACGGGGAGATAACCCGCCTTGTACAACTTGGCTACCTGATTGGGAAGTGTATCCATTTCAGAATAGGCGTCCATCCAGAAGTCATTGATTTCCGCAGGACGTTCGTCCGTAAACCATGAACTCTCGGATACGGCAATATACCCTCCCGGTTTCAGATACTTACGCCACTCCTTCAAGCCACGTTCAAAGCCAATGTTATAGATAGCACCTTCACACCAAATCATATCCAGCTCCTCCTCACCGAAAGGAAGGGCATCCATTGAACCGACAATTCCTTTTACTCTGTCCTGCAAGCCTAACTGCCTTGCATTACGGTTGAAGATATCAATAAAGCCGGGAAAAAGGTCAATTCCTGTAATCCGCCCCGGCACATGGCCAGCTACTACCATTGTCTGGCCACCCGTTCCACAGCCGATATCGGCAATAAAGGATTCATCGGTAAGACCGTCTACAAAGCTCAATGCCTTCAACGTCGCTTCAGGACTGCCAGGGCCTTGTCGTTCCATATTGGAGAAAAAGTCACAGATTAAATTAAGTTCGAAATCGTGGATAGTTTTATTTTCGTTACTCATTTTCTTACTATATTTTGCATATACGGAAAGTATCACAATACCTTCAGCATAATATGCGGATTAAACTTGAATTATAACAATAAAAAAACACTCTCGAAAGAAGTTATCCGAGAGTAAACGAAGGGGGGACAATCTGTGCAGGGAACACAGATTGTTTACAAAACCAAATCCGATTTAAATGTCTTTGTCATACTGCAAAGATACGCAATATTTTATTTAATCAAAGATTTTACGGTTAATAAAGATTTTCCCTTGCACCGGGCGCATGCTGAAGAACCGCACCTACCACCTGGCAAGTATCCAGTTCCTTACAGTCGCCACAAGTATTGAAACCTTTTTCGTACACACATTTGCGGATAGCACAATAATCGCTGCAATAGGCAAACTTCACCCCGTCTGCACGGCACCCCATACAATGGATGGTTTCCGGCGTAATTTCCGGCGTATTGTTCAGCACACTCCACTCTTTGGCAGTTTTCTCTCTCAGCTCATCGTCATTATTGACAGTGGCTATACGGGCGGCGCAATTTTCGCAATCCAACCCGCAACATGCAATTAATTGTTTCATCACTTGGTTATAACGATTTATGTTTGAGGATATAATGCCCTTTTTCCCGCACATCGATTCAGTAAGCCCAAAACTCACCCCATACCTTGGAACAGACACTCATTTACCGACAGTCCTCAGCGCTTTCTTAACGATATACTTGGTCTCTTTCGTTTCACTTTCCCAACGCCTGCAAAGCTTCCTTACAAATCCGGATTGCGTCTTACTTGCATCATTTAACCAATTCCCTACGCTGTTCCGGACATACTTGGAGTAATCTGATTTCAAAGGTTCCAATATCGGTGAGCCCAATGCAGGGTTCTGTTCCAACATTTCAGTATGCTTGCACCAGACACCTCGTGAACAGAAAACAGAAGAACAAATATAGCTCTGGCAAACGCCTTCCCCATATTTGTCCTTTTGTTCTTTTACCCAAATAAATTAATGCGAATCAAGTTATCCTTCCGTCTTACTTTAGAACAGCTTCGCAGGATACTCACCCGCATCCACCAAAGCCTGAATCTTGTCGACTACACTCTGACGGTCTTCGGGATAAGTCACACCGAACCACTTGCTGGTTGTATCGAGCACTTCGCAGGTAGCAGTGCCATTGTTAATCAGCTTATCCACCATCAGCGGGATGAAGAATTCGCTTTTCAGATTCTCCATATTCTTCGGGTCGCTCAGGAAGCTCTTGAAAAACTCTGCACTGTAAGCAAAGTAATCGGGAGTAAAGCCCCAGAAGTTCATGCTGACCGGAGTCGTCTCGGGAGTGGCAGTCCATTCACCGTTATCATCGATGTACTTCACCTCGCCGTCCATACGCTGAATCTTGGTACGCTCTACTACAGAAGTCAACAAGTTGTTTGCATCCGTTCCGCACAAACCACGGGATACGGTACCGCTTTCGCTCAATGTATTACCGATGCGGAAGCCTACCATGGAATATACATTTTTGGAACCTTCGGGAAGGGCTGCAAGAAATTTGCCCATTACCTGGAAGGAATCACGACCGTAGAAATCGTCGCAGTTGATAACAGCAAACGGTTCCTTTATTACATCGGCACCCATCATTACAGCATGGTTGGTTCCCCAAGGTTTGGTACGGCCTTCGGGGCAGGTGAAGCCTTCGGGAAGGTCATCGATGGACTGGAATACCAGTTCGCAGGGGATATGGCCTTCGTATTTGGAAATAATCTTGTCGCGGAAATCCTGCTCAAAATCTTTACGAATTACGAAAACGAGCTTTCCAAAACCGGCATTGATGGCATCGTAAATAGAATAATCCATGATAGTTTCGCCATTCGGGCCTAGTCCGTCCAATTGTTTCAAGCCACCATAACGGCTGCCCATGCCGGCTGCCAATAAGAATAAAGTTGGTTTCATATTTAGTTATTATTTAAAAAGGTTAGTATATCACAGTTGATAACGGCTGCAAATGTACAAAAATTTATGGCTGACAGAAGGGAGTTTTAGTTCATTCTTTACCACTATCCGTTCAAAAAGGTACATTTAGAACGGATAACCGATGGCAAAATGCAACGCCATGCTGTCCTTGAACTTGGGAATATTATAATACCCCGACTTCCCGGTATCATACGGATCATGCAGCCCGATACCCAAGTCCAGACGAAAAACAAGAAAGTCCAAATCGTAACGCAAGCCAAATCCCGTGCCCAAAGCAATCTGTTTCGGGAAATTCTTCAACGTAAATTCACCATTCGGGCGGTTTTCATCTTTACGCATCAGCCATACATTGCCGGCATCCAGAAACACCGCTCCATGCAAGTCGGCAATCATACGGAAGCGATACTCGATATTGGCTTCTATGCGAATATCACCCACGTGGTTGATATAGGTATATTTCCTATCCGTCTCGGGAGGATAGCCGCCCGGACCTATACTGCGTGCAGAAAAGGCGCGCACACTGTTGGCACCGCCGATATAGAACTGTTCCGTATAAGGTGCGGTCGTAGCGTTGCCATACGACCATATCACCCCTCCGGCAATACGCGAGGCTATCATCTGGTTCTTGTCTATCCGGTAATGGTACCTGAATTCCGAGTTCAGCTTCAAGAACTGTGCAAAAGGTACCCCGAAAAGCTTCTTTCCTTCCTCACTGAACGGCTTGCCGAAAATACGGTAGACGGCAGAAGTCAGGTTACCGGCCGACGCAACGGTGGTCTGCCACCAGATGGGGTTACGCTTGCCGCGCACGGAAGCGTTGTCATAAGTATAGGTGTACTCCATGGCAGGAATGAACTGGTCGCGCAAACTAACGTAGAGTGCCGGATTCTCGGCACGCAACGTATCGAAAGCGGCAGTAGGATTGCGCAGTACATTGAATGTCAACCGGAAAGGAGTTATACTGTGCCTGGAAGTCGATTTGGGCTGGAAGTCATAAGTGACATTACCGCCAAAAGCCAACAGCTTATAATACTTGGCACGGTTCATCTGGTCGGCATATAAACGGAAAGTCGTTGTAGCCGGGAAGTCATACTCACGGTCGCCCATCCTAGGAAACACCACGCGCGGAAAGATAAGCGAAGTGGAGATACCCAGTTCATAACTGTTCATCAAGGAAGAACTTGCCTTGCCCGTCTGCCATTCGTACGAACCGTTCAACTTCACATTCCAGCTTTCACCGCCACCGAAGACATTGTTCTTCGTCACCGTAAAAGCGGCACCCGGTCCCGTCTGGTTATTGCTCTTCATGGTGACATTAAAATCCAACTCCGCATCGTAGGGTTTATCGAGCGCGGCAATGACCCTCACATCCAATGTATCAGACACAAACGCCGTATCACGCGGTATATACTGCATCTCCGCATAACGGAAAATACCGACGCTTGCCAGACGCTCCTGAATACGGGTCTGACGGTACAAACTATACAAACTCTGCATAGAACGCTGGCGGGCAATACCTGCGCTGTCCTGTATCTGACGTTTCCGCCGATAACCTTGATAGTTCAACCAACGGTAAAGCATGTTGGGACGTACCGGAGGTTTGTTGTAGTAATGTATGGTCAAGCCTTTGTAATCCATGCTGTCATTGGGTTCCTGCCCCTGCTTTCCAAGAAGATAGACGGATTTACGCCCCACACGGAACTGCTTCTCGGCTACCTTTGGCATACCGGGAACGGGAATCAAGCGCATCTGGACATGCCCATTGGGAACCATCATGGTATCGGCCTGATAGGTTAGGTAGTCGGGACGGAAATAATAACAGCCCACATTACGCAGCAGGGTACTGATACGGGTACGCTCCCCATCCAAATCAGCCACATTGAATTGTTCTCCCGAACTGATAAGGGAACGTCGGCGTCCCAGCTCCATAATGCGAGTGGTACGCTCGCTGAAACCACGATAATATACCGTATCTATAAAGTAGGGGTTACGCATGTTCACCGTATATTGCAACTTTGCCTTCAGCGAGTCCTTCGGGTCGATAAATGTCTTGTAGCTGACGCTTCCGTTGAAATAGCCATAATCGCGCAGCAAGTTAACCGCCGCCTTCTGGCGTATATCGGGATTCACCGTAGACATAAGCACCGGAGTGGCGGCAAATTTATTGAATATCCACTTTCCGAATCCCTTCTCATACTTCTGGAAACCATTGTAAATCCACAGTCCGAAAGGAAAGGGATAGCGGATAGTAGAGCTTCCCAGCAACGAATTGTTCGGTGCCGTAGCAAGGGCGGCTTCCACCTCTTCCATAGCAATCTCACCAACAGACGTTTCACTGCGGTTCAATACAATCATCGGCTTTTGGCCGGTATAGAGTATCTCCCCCTCGGGCAAGTGCTTCGTGGTGGAGCAACCTGCCAGAAATATCAATCCTGCAATATATAATATCAGTCGTTTCATATCACATTCCTACTTTTTCATATCGCTATTTTCAGCCTCCGGTTTTATCTTTTTCTTCCTGAAGATGAAGAGTTCACTCAATCGGTCCATCTTCCGGCGCAGCACAAGGCCGACACCCGTTTCGGTTATCTCACCGTCGAGTATGCTTTCGTAGTTTTTATTATGGAATACACGGACATATCGAGTACCCGACGCATCAAGACGGTATTCCAGCGATATATTGTCAATGAATGATTCCGCATCGTTCGTGGCATTGGCCCCGGTGGACACTTTTCCACCGATGACTATCTGTACGCGGTCGTTGAAGAAACGCTGGGAATAACGAAAACTGAAGTCTTTCTGCGTGTCACCCGTTTCAGCAGAGGTACGGTCTTCCACACCTACACTGATATTGGCCCCTTTTATACCTCCCGCCAAGGAGTTTATCTGGCTCTGAAGCACTGAGTTCAAGGCGGCTCCCATTGACAAACCTCCTCCTTTGGCACCACTGTTCAGGTAAATACCCGTGGCAAGCATGGCAATGGCCTGCTTGCTACGCTCTTCTGCACCCATTGCCTGCAGCTCATTCTCTACTGCGGCATCTTCGGGCGCCGAAATATCGAATATCAAATCGGGAGCGTCAAGCCTGTTCTTGATGGAAATGGAAACATCGAAGTTCACCATGCGCGAACCGTCCCCGTCACCGTCGGCCACAGAAGCACGCATACGTTCCGTAGCCTTTAGGCTTAGCGTAGGATTCATAATATTCCCTCGCCAATCCACATAACTGCCGGGATTGAACTGAAACTCCTTCAAGGGGATGATAGGCAGCGAATATTTCATGACGCCACCCGAAAGGGTATAGCGTCCGGTAAGGCTCATATCCCCTTGGGGAGTATACTGCATATTCAAATCACCGCCACCTTCCAGTTCGATGTATTTGCTGCGGTCGGGACTCAAGTCGGCACGAAGACGGACAGCATCGTCAATATGGACGGACATATACATTTCCAATCCTCCCAACGACATGGCAGGAACTTCATCCGCCTTTACCGACGTCGTATCGGTGAATGAGGTAAAGGTAACCAGCCCACTGAGACGGTCTTCCACCGTTAAAGGGGAATCGGTCAACACGTAGGTTACGTTGGTATTGCCCAGCAGATTCATGTTTCCACGCATCGTGAGCCCGTCAAGCGGTCCCTTCACCGTGGCATGCAAATCAACGAACACCTTTCCATATACCAGACTTTCGCGGGTACGCGGTGCATCCAGCAACGTATAGTTCTCTGCCAGCAGATTGAGGTTGGCAGTAGGACGCTCCATATTCCGGAAATCAACCTTACCGTCAATCGTAAACGGATTCTTGCTGGTGGTATAAATGGCAAACTTATCGAATATCAACTGATTGTCCTTTATCTGTACCGGACGGTTGTCGAACCAGTAACGTGCTCCCGCCTGGCGTGCATAGACAGACACACTGTCCAAAACAATATCACCATGCATTTGAGGCTTGTCCAGCGAACCATAAATATAAAGCCCTCCATCAATATCTCCGGTAAAGGCCACCATTTGGTCAGGGATGAATGCATTGGCCATCTTCAATGGGAAATGCTCGAAACGAGTGGACACTTCCAGAGTATCCTTTCCGTTTTTCTGCGTCAAGATACCGTCGGCGGTCATCACTTCTTCATTATCATATGTAAAATAGGTATTCAGATAGTGCGTATTCTTGTCGCCCGGCAACCAGGTAGCCCCCAGGCCGATGTCTCCAACCGGTTGGCGTTCGTAGGTCAGTTTCTCTACATTGGCTTCGGCGGACACCTGCAGGGAAGTGGCAGTCTGTATATAATTTGCTTCGGCGGAGAACAATCCCGTAAGCCGAGGCATATAAGGAAGTACCTCCGTAAGTTCATCCAGGCGCAATCGGCTCAATTCTACGTTTATATTCTGCAAGGAAAGGGTATCATTCTTGTCGGATTGCATACGGAAACACAGACCATCGTCGCTGTCCATATCAATATTGGCATAGACGCGCATATTCTTATGCAGATAAATCCAGTTACTATTGTCCGCAAAGTGGAATTTACGGAAAGCGATAATCGGCTCGGCAGGAATAAGGTTCAGCAGCACACCATCACCGCGACCATGTCCTTCGGTCAACGGACGGGCGTTAATACCGAACAGCACACCAGTCTGCCCTTTTCCATCCACATAATCCACAGTCAGCTCCGCATCTTCATTACGGACTTCCCCCGTCAATGTGCTGCGAAACACAAACTGCGGGTTCTTGGGACCGTTTATGACACCACCTTGCAACTTCATCCGAGCAGTATCCTGCTTCACTGTAAAAAATATCGTATCGAGCTGCAAGGAGTCCATGCGCAATCCGTGAACAGCTGTACGCCCATTGATGCCGACTTGCGGAGTAAATCCGAAGCTCAGTTTGAAATCATTATAGGAAATACCCTTTGCAGCCAGGAAATAGCTGACGGGATTCTGGTTACCGGCTTCCAGATGCATGCCTGCTGAAGGAAGGACTTGGCGCAAAGCGGCATGGTCCAAACGCCGTTCATCAATCTGCTTTGTCAGGATAGAGACAAATTTATCCGACTGTTCCATCAACTTCTTCAACGTGCTGTGGGCGCGGAAACGCAGATTCAAGTCACCGGCGTCAAGCCTCAACTTGAGAGAATCATGACGTGCCTCCGCTCCCATTGTAAAGGCAAACGGGTGTTTCAACGGTCGGGGCACCAAACCCAGCTTATGCAGATTCACCTCTTCCACATTCAAATCCAAAGCGCCATCCAAATAGCTGCGGTCAAGACGCATATCCGCATTTCCCTGCATCTTGAGAAGAACATTATCGCTGGCAAGACGGACGGTAGCAACGGATGACTTGAGTCCGGCATGCGCCTCCACACCGGAAATGTCCCAATGCCCATACTGTAGTTTTTCCAAGGAGGCATTCAAAGCGGCCACAGTTTTTCGTGATGCCACATCCACCCCTTGTCCTTTAGCGGACATCTTTGCCGTAAGAGTATAGATAGAGTCCTTGGGCAGGAAGTGATGCACCTGCAAGTTGTTGATGGCAAGGTCGGCATGGTAGGCTTCCGTAGCAAGGTTATAGGCAGCGTCCAGATTCAAGACGCCTTCCTTCTCCAGCAGTTTCAAGGCGGCAGTGCACTGCGTCCCCTCCATACCGACACGTGCCGCAAGGTGCATACTGTCCGGCACGATGATGGAGCCATCGGGAGCAATGTCAGCTAGTCCGGTCAAGAAGTTCAAGTTCTGCGTATGCATCTCGAAGTCCATGTTTCCATTGCGTTTCACACTGTCGGTCAGGTTCCAGAATTCTCCTCCCCCATTCAACGAAAAGGCTCCGGGCAGCTCAGCCGTAAAACGGGAAATCTGCATCTGCTTCAGGTTTCCTTCCGTACCGGCATGAATCACCAACGGACGGAACGGATAGGCTTCCTTGAAAGTTTCCGGCAGGCCACCGGCAAAAAGCAGTACATCCTGTTTGCCGATACGGGCATTGAAACGGGCTGTCAGACGGCCGGTGGTAGGTATATTTATCAGTTCCCAGTAAGTCTGTGCCGTAAAGTTCATCTCACTATGAGGTGTCAGCAACTTCAAAGAAGGGATACGGATAACGGTAGAATCGGCAAACAACCGCCCGGTCAGGGAAGTTACACTCAAACCGGAACGCTCATACATGGAAAATTCCCGGATAACGGCATTCATATCTCTGCCGTAGTACATCACAGAATCAATGCCCAGGCGAATGTCGCGAAGAGCAATGTGCGAGGGGTCGAAGCCTATCGCACTCCCCGGGCCGCCGGTATCATAATTGACAGAAGTTCCAGTCAGCAGGAATTTTCTCCAGCCATAGAACTGGTGTTTCAGGTCGGCAGCAGCGTCCGCAATCTCAGCATCTCCTATATGGGCTTTCAGCCCCATGGAGTCCAATGGCATCTGTAAATCGACCGAGACGTTCTTCAACTTCAGAGTATGGAGTGTGACTTTCCAGTTTAACGCAGTGTCAGTAGTGTCCTTGGGAGTCTCAGTGGTATCTGCAAGCATCACCTGCACATGGGTATCGCTCAATTCTATATTATTGAGGATGGCATCTTCTTTTGTAAGGTCTATGCCATGGCTTTCGAAAAAGAAATGCCCCAGTACTCCTTTGATGCACATACCTTCCATTAAATTGGAGGAGTTGACAGCAACTTGTTTCAAGGTAATGTCATCCACCTCCACTTTCCCTTTGAGTAAAGGCCATGCCTGTACCCGTACGTTCAAACTTCCAAGATTCAGCAAGGTATCGGGATGCTGCACATCAACAGCACTGTCGGCAGGCTGTACCACCAATACACCGCGGACCAACAAATTCAAAGGAAAGCGAAGGTCAATCCGCTCCACGGATATGTCCATACCCGTAGCATCTGATGCAATTGCTGTAGCCTGCTTCCGTATCAAATTCTGTACGGGAGGCACATAGAGCAGTATCATCAATATTATAAACAGTATAATAGGAGTAAGCAGCACCCACAGTGCTATTCTCAACCATTTTCTTCTCATCGGAACGTCAATCTTTCATCGTATTTAAAAGTCCTACAAAGTAAACAATTTCTTTCGACATTTGGTTCCCGATAGAGAAAAATCATGTATTCTTCTCTGTTCCCCCATTACGGAAAAGCTGTTGCCTGAGTAATGACATCCTCTATCAAAACGAGGGCGGCAAGGGCGTGTTCTTTCAACTCTCCGGTAAAAGGCACTCCATGAGAAGTTTCCAACAGTTTCAGCAATGCAACCAGTTCCGTAGCTCCAATCAACGTAAAGAGGGGAATCATTTTGTGGGAGACAGCAGCCATCTCGTCCACATCCTCATTCTCCACAGCCTTCTGCAAACGCTCCGCATTGAGACGGGTTTCAGCCACAAAACTTTCCAGAATGGACTTTGCAGCCTCGGGGTCATCGACCGAAAAAACGGTGAGCGAAGAGAATTTATACCCCGGGCAAGCCGAAGCTTCCGAAACTTCCGTAACCTCCTTCCCTTTGTCCTCCACATTCAATTCATGCAGCAATTCACTGACGGTAAACGGCTTATGCAGGCATCCGGCAAAGCCATGCGCCGTAAATTCCTCACGCTGCATGTCACTGCGAGCAGTGACAGCAATCACCGGAACAGACTGTGCCTGCGGTATGTTCGAAGCACGCAGCAGTTTCAGTAAATCAAAACCATTAATAGCAGGCATCTGCACATCAGTAAGCAGAACATCAAAGGTTGCAGTGCGCAAGGCATCCAGCAGTTCATCCAGTTGTAAACAAGAGACAGAATTTATACCACTCTGCTGAAGCATGGCGGCAGTAAGGGTAAGCTGAATACGGTCATCATCAATAAGGAGGACATTCTTCAGTGAAGAATGAGGAACGGGGAATGAAGAATTGCCATTCGGCGTGGTAACACATCCCGATTCTTCATCCTTCATTCTCCGTCCTTCACTCCTTACGGGATAGATAGGAATATATATGGTGAAAGTGCTTCCCTTGCCTGGCACACTGTCTACATCAATCGTGCCTTCAAGCAACTGTACCAGCATACGGACGATGGAAAGTCCGAGTCCGAACCCCTCTTTACCCTGAGCACCCGGTAAGCGGGTAAACTCCTGGAAGATACGCTCACGGTCGGCAGGTTCCATACCTCTACCCGTATCAGCAATGGCAACTACCAGTCGACGGTCCTCGTAACGGGCAGTCATGGTAATACTGCCTTGGTCCGTAAACTTCACGGCATTGGACAGCAAATTGTTGATAATCTGGCGCAGACGCAAAGGGTCGCAAATATAGGTACCGTCCAGCTCCGGGGCAGTGTCGCAATGAAGCGCCAGCCCTTTGGCAGCCGTAAGCGGTTCAAAACTGACGTGTATCTCTTCAAGCAGGCGGGAAGGATGAAAGGTGACCCGGTTGACTTCGGCCTTGTTCAAATCAAGACGATGGAAGTCGAGCAAATCAACGACCAACTTCAGCAGATGCTCCGATGAGGTTTTCATATTGTCCAGATAGAACCGCTGGCGCTCATCCACCGTCAGACGGGAAAGCAAGTCGGCATAGCCCATAATAGAACCGAGCGGGGCTTTGAAATCATGGGTAATGGCAAGCATCAGTTTTTCACGGACAGCAAGTAAATCTTCGGCACGACGGCGGGCCTCTTCCAACTCACGGCGGTACCGGTTGCTTCGGGTTATGTCGCGGCCGATGATAATAAGAAAAAAAGCGGAAAGCAACACCGCACCTACGGCAATACCACTGATAATCTTGGCCGAACGGCGTCGGACCGCCTGTTGATACTCGGCTTCCGTCCGTGCACGCAGCAGAGTTTCCGTCTCGTAATCTTTCAGCAAGCTGTCAATACGAGCGGTCAGCATATGGTCCAAGCGTTGCAGATAGCGTTTACGTCGTTGTATAACAGTGTTTACAGCTTTTTTCTGCTGGGCCACAGCACGCAGTTTCTCATGCAAAGAATCGGCCGGATTATAAGGTTCAATCACCGTATCCGTCGCAAATTCGAGGGAGGTCTTTACCTGGATAGCCGTATCTTTCTTTGGGGGGACAAACACTTCACCCAAACGACGGAAAAAACCCTTCTTTCGAGGGCGTGTCACGACGGTATCCCGATGTGTAATGATACGGTGCTGCACACGTTGCTGGGTCACTACCGAGTCCTGCTGGGCAATTATCTGCTCAATGTCACTGGTAGATACCATGCTGTCATTCGCCTCACTCAGCGTACGCAGCATTCTTATCGTATTGGTATCCTTCTCGCGTATCAAAGCTAGTACGCTGTCTGTCCATTGTACATCGCGGTCATCAGTAAGAATAAGGTTCTCCATTTCCCGGTGTACGAAAAACAAGGAAAAAAACAATACCGCCAGCAACAAAGTGTAGCCTACGGCAATCTTTACTTTGGAGACACTGTTCATATTATCAAATCCTTTCCCTGGTCTGTCTACGGAATCTCAGCCACAGCATCACCCCTGCACTGGTCAGTCCAAACGGGAAAGCCATCCAGACCCCCGTCAGTCCCCAGCCGAAGATGAAACCGCAGAGGTACCCTACGGGCAAAGATATAACAAAATAGGATATAAATGCAATAATCATCATCGGTTTCACATCCGAGATGCCGCGCAGGGCATTGGCAAAGTTAATCTGCAACCCATCGCCGAACTGGTAAATCAAGAACGGGAAGAAGAGAGCGGCAACCATGCCGGACACTTCCGCATTGTCCGTAAACCATCCCCCTACCTGACCGCGAAGCGCAAAGACGATACCCAGCAACACCACCTCCATACACAGGATGATGTGAAGGCCGGCATACGCCGAGCGGCGCACATTCTGCCCGTCTCCCTGCCCCTTGAAGTTGCTGACACGCACGGCAACCGCAGCGCCCATGCCATAATACATCATGAAGGTGAACTGAGAGATAGTAAGCATTATCTGATGCGATGCTAGGGCAAGTGTCCCC
>ENA-OPAG01001390-OPAG01001390.1-human-gut-metagenome-genome-assembly--contig:-NODE-1390-length-12580-cov-5.942196_pt1 | contig 12580 bp, 9 predicted proteins | sample MGYA00241053_ERZ501422 | MGnify/ENA primary metagenome ERZ501422 (study PRJEB25962, sample SAMEA2042619) | human gut metagenome | biome: human gut; feature: human-associated habitat; material: faeces... | reverse complement strand
AAGCGTGGACACTGGCCGGAGTGTCGCTGGACAGGTTGGGGGCAAAGCCGCCCTCATCGCCCACAGAGGTAGCCAGACCCTTGGCCTTCAGGATGGAAGCCAGCGCATGGAACACCTCCGCGCACCAGCGCAAAGCTTCCTTGAAGGAGGGCGCGCCCACGGGCATGATCATGAACTCCTGCGTATCCACGGTGTTGGTGGCGTGTGCGCCGCCGTTCAGAATGTTCATCATGGGCACGGGCAGGCGGTTGCCGTTCACACCGCCCAGAAAACGGTACAGCGGCATATCCAGAGAAGCAGCGGCTGCACGGCAGGCGGCAATGGACACGGCCAGAATGGCGTTTGCGCCCAGATTGGATTTATCTTTGGTGCCGTCGGCCTTGATCATGGCAGCGTCGATGGCGTAGATGTCGGAGGCATCCATGCCCACAACAGCATCCGCAATGACGGTGTTGATGTTCTCAACAGCCTTGGTCACGCCCTTGCCCAGATAGCGGCCCTTGTCGCCATCCCGCAGCTCCAGAGCTTCAAACTCACCAGTGGATGCGCCGGAAGGTGCGCAGCCGCGTGCCACAGTGCCGTCGGCCAGAGTGATCTCCGCTTCCACGGTGGGGTTGCCGCGGGAGTCCAGAATTTCGCGGCCAATAACAGATTCAATTTCCAGATCGTTCATCTTGAAAACCTCCTGAATATCATTTCCATCCCTGTGCTGCCCGGGGCGGGCAGACGGGTGACGGTCAGTCATGATAGTTATGTCTAACTAACCAATAGTATCCTACCACGCTTTCCGGCCCGGTGCAAGAGCCGATGCGCATGTTTGCGGATGTAAACTTTTTAAGGAGCAAAAACGGCAGCTGATGGGGCAGAACATTCCGGCAAAGCAGGAAACAGCTGGTCTTTACAGTCTGCCCACTGGCAGCAGCGGGGATGCATCATGCTTGCCATGTGAATTTCATATGGCAGATATACTAAAATTTTTCTTTACTTTTTGTCAGGACGACTCTATACTGTTTTCTGGTTCTAATATGTTTCTTTATGGTAGATAGAGGAGGATTTTTTATGAATAAGGATCTGACGGTCGGCAAGCCGTCACAGGTTTTGTGGCAGTTCTGCCTGCCCATGTTCGGCAGCATCATCTTCCAGCAGCTGTACAACATTGCCGACAGCCTTGTTGCAGGCAAGTTCATCGGCGAGAATGCACTGGCTGCTGTGGGCAACAGCTACGAGATCACCCTGATCTTCATTGCATTTGCCTTTGGCTGCAACATTGGCTGCTCGGTCATCGTGTCCCGCTACTTTGGCGCAAAGGACTACGATGAGATGAAGACTTCGGTCTACACTTCCCTGATCGGCTCTGCCGTGCTGTGCGCCGTTCTGATGCTGATCGGCCTTGTGGGCTGCCACAGCCTGCTGGAGCTCATCAACACCCCGGAGGAGATCCTTGCGGATTCTTCGCTGTATCTGGATATCTACGTTCTGGGCCTGCCCTTCATGTTCTTCTACAACATCGCCACCGGCATCTTCTCCGCTCTGGGCGACAGCAAAACGCCCTTCTATTTTCTGGCAGTCTCGTCCCTGTCCAACATCGGCGTGGACATCCTGTTCGTGGCCGGTCTCAAGATGGGCGTAGCCGGTGTGGCATGGGCCACCTTCCTGTGTCAGGGTGTGAGCTGCGTGCTGGCCATGGTGGTGGTGTTCCGCCGCATCAGCGCCTTCAAATCCAAGAACAAGGTCGTGCTGTTCTCCTGGAACATGCTGGGCAAGGTGGCCGTGGTGGCCATCCCCAGCATCCTGCAGCAGAGCTTCGTCTCTGTGGGCAACATCATCCTGCAGAGCGTCATCAACACCTTTGGTGCCAGCGTCATTGCAGGCTACTCTGCAGCCGTCAAGCTGAACAACATGGTCATCACTTCCTTTACCACGCTGGGCAACGGCATCTCCAACTACACCTCCCAGAACATGGGCGCGGGCAAGATGGACCGTGTGCACAAGGGCTTTGGCGCAGGCCGCAATCTGGTGTGGATCATCTGCGTGCCCATCGTGCTCCTGTACTTCTTCTTCGGCCGCTTCCTGCTGCTGCTGTTCATGAATGACCCGCAGGGTCCGGCCATCGACACCGGTATGCTGTTCCTGCGCATCCTGTCTCCCTTCTATTTTGTGGTGTCGCTCAAGCTGGTCACTGACGGCATCCTGCGCGGCTGCGGCATGATGGTGCGCTTTATGATCGCCACCTTCTCCGACCTGATCCTGCGCGTTGGCATTGCCATCGTGCTGAGCAGCACTGCTCTGGGCAGCACGGGCATCTGGATGGCATGGCCCGTGGGCTGGTGCATCGGCACCGGCCTGTCGCTGGTGTTCTACTTCGCCGCCATCCGCAAGGTCCTTGCAGAGTCTCCGGCCAAAGCGGAAGCAGAGGGCGAAGCTGCCGAGGCACGTACAGAGGCCGAGTTCGCCGCAGATGCCGAAATGGAGACCCTGTAACCCTTTTGCAACTTGTGAATTGTGTTCACCTGACACACAAACAAAATGAAGCAGTTGAAATAGTGCACAAAACAGACCCATTGCTTTTGGCTATTTTGGCGACAAAGTCCACAAAATGCCCCTGAAAGTATGGACGGTTTGTGAATTGCGGATTTTGGCTCACAGGTCTATAATATTGATAACGAAGCAAGGTCGCTTTGAGGGAAGGGGCCTTGCTTCCGTTTTTATACTGAAGCACGAATGCTCCTAAGGAGGATATTTACTATGAAAAAGATGATTTCTCGTCGTAATTTCCTGGCCGCTGCAGGTGTTGTTGCTGCAGCCGGCGTTCTGACTGCATGCGGCGGTTCTTCCAACAGCACTGCTGCTTCCGCCTCTACCGCAGCTTCTGGTGCCGCTGCTTCCGGCGACACCATCAAGGTGGGCGTTCTTGGACCTCTGACCGGTGATGTTTCCGTTTACGGTCAGGCCGTTGTCAACGGCGCTACCCTGTACCTGAAGCAGGTCAACGAAAAGGGCGGCATCAACGGCAAGCAGCTGGAGATCATCGCCATGGATGAGCAGGGCGATGCAACTCAGGCTGTTACCTGCTTCACCAAGATGTGCGATCAGGGCATCACCGCTCTGGTGGGCGATGTTACCACCACCCCGACTCTGGCAGTTGCTGCCGAGAGCGCAGACTACAACATGCCCATGGTCACCGCTTCCGCTACCGCTGAGGCTGTCACCTACGATGCCGAGACCGACACCGTGAACGAGAATGTGTTCCGCGCAACCTTCACCGACCCGTTTCAGGGCATCAAGATGGCTGACTACGCTTACCAGCGGTTGGGCTACACCAAGGCAGCCGTCATCTTCCAGAAGGGCGCTGACTACAACGAGGGTCTGGCAGAGAACTTCGTCAACGAGTTCGAGAGTCTGGGCGGCACCATCGTCGATCAGGAGACCTACTCTGAGGGCGATGTGGACTACAAGACCCAGCTGACCACCATTCTGGGCAAGGCTCCCGAAGTGGTGTTCTGCCCCAACTACTATCAGGAAGTCGGTCAGATCCTGGCTCAGGCTGAGAGCATCGGTCTGGCAGTCCCCTTCTTGGGCGGCGACGGCTGGGATGGTCTGGAAGGCTACGCAACTGCCGACCAGCTGAAGGATGCCTACTTCTGCGCAAACTACGCAAAGGGTTCCAACTCCGACTTTGAGGATGCCTACAAGGCTGAGTACGGTGAGGAGTATCCCAACGGCTTCGCTCCTCTGGGTTACGATGCTGCCATGACCGTTGTCTACGGCATTCAGGCTGCTGAGGATGCCGGCCTGACCGCTGGTGATGACGACTACAAGCAGGCCGTCATCGACGCTATCGCAGGCGGCACCATCGATGGCATCACCGGCACCTTCACCTTCGATGAGCACCACAACCCCGTCAAGCAGACCGCTATCCTGTGCTTCGACGGTGCAACCCCCGTTCTGAAGGAAATGTTCTGATCTGCTTTGATCCTGTGCACCGGTGTGCGGCATAAAGGCAGCACTCAGAAATAAAAGACCCATTGCGGAGACCGCCGGAACAGGTTTTGCTCGGCTGTCTCCGCTTTTTTGGTAAAAAAGTGCATTCTCTAAAAGGCGTGCAAACGCCGCAAAGAAAGGAAGTATCAGTCCATGACAGTGTTTTTTAGCCAGCTGATCAACGGCTTGTCCCTTGGCAGCATCTATGCACTGATCGCACTGGGTTACAGCATGGTGTACGGCATCATCCTGCTGCTGAACTTTGCCCATGGCGATGTCATTATGGTTGGTGCGTACATGTCCTGGTTCGTGATGAATCAGCTGGGCCTTGGCCCGGTCACTGCTGTGTGCGCCACCATCATCACCTGCACGCTGCTGGGCGTTGTGATCGAGAAGATCGCCTACACCCCGCTGCGCAGCGCACCCCGTATCTCCCTGCTGATCACGGCAATCGGCGTGTCCTTCTTCCTGGAGTACACTGCAGAGCTGATCCTTGGTTCCGGTGCAAAGGTCATTCCGGCCTACTACACCAACCAGACCTTCCGCATCGGCTCTGTGCCGCTGGGCCTCACCTCTGTCATCACCCTGCTGGTCACGGTGCTGTCCATGCTGGTGCTTACCTTCCTTGTGCAGAAGACCAAGCTCGGCAAGGCCATGCGTGCCGTGTCTGAGGATATGGACGCTGCCCGCCTGATGGGCATTAACGTCAACAGCACCATTTCCTTTACCTTTGCGGTGGGTTCCGCTCTGGCCGGTATCGGCTCGGTGCTGTACTGCTGCAGCTACCCGCAGGCGACCCCCACCATGGGCTCCATGCTGGGCCTGAAGGCCTTCGTTGCAGCCGTTCTGGGCGGCATCGGCTCCATTCCCGGTGCCATGATCGGCGGCATCGCCATCGGCCTGTGTGAGTGCTTTGTTTCCGCCATCGGCCTTTCCGCATGGAAGGATGCCGTCACGTTTGCGATCCTGATCATCGTGCTGCTGGTCAAGCCCACCGGCTTCCTTGGCCGCAAGGTTCAGGAAAAGGTGTAAGGAGGGCATGAAGATGAATACCAAACGCAAAACGCTCAAAATGCCCGTGCGCTACCTGATGAACGCCGTGCTGGTGGCTCTGCTGTTCGTGGGCCTGTCCTTCCTCACCCAGAACGTGCTGTCCACCTACCAGAACAAGGTGCTTCTCACCGTGGGCATCAACATCATTCTGGCTGTCTCGCTGAACGTTGCCACCGGTTATCTGGGCCAGCTGCCGCTGGGCCACGCCGGTTTCATGGCCGTGGGTGCTTACACCTGCGCCCTGTTCACGAAATACAGCAATCTGCCCTCCGGTGTTGCTTTTGCCGTGGGTCTGGTGCTGGCCTGCATCGTGGCGGGCCTGTTCGGCGTGCTGATCGGCATTCCTGCTCTGCGCCTGACCGGCGATTATCTGGCCATCCTGACGCTGGGCTTTGGCGAGATCATCCGCATCACCCTGAACAACATCGATGATGTGCTGGGCTTCAAGCTGTTCTACGGTGCCAAGGGCCTGAAGAACATCCCCAAGTATTCCAACTTCGCCAATGTGTTCATCTGCGTGGTCATTACCTGCTTTGCCATCCACGCCATGATGAAGAGCCGCCACGGCCGTGCCGTGCTGGCCATCCGCGATAACGAGATCGCTGCCGAGAGCTGCGGCATCCAGACTACTTATTATAAGGTCATGGCCTTTGCATTCTCCGCCGCCTTTGCCGGTCTGGCCGGCGGCCTGTACGCCTGCTATCTGGGCGTTCTGGACCCCTCCACCTTCGGCTTCATGAAGTCCATCGAAATTCTGGTCATGGTGGTTCTGGGCGGCATGGGTTCCATGCTGGGCTCCATCCTGTCCGCGACCGTGCTTACCATCCTGCCCGAGGCGACCCGCAGCTTTGACAGCTACCGCATGGTAGTCTACTCGCTGGTGCTGGTCCTCATGATGATCTTCCGTCCGGGCGGCCTGCTTGGCAGCTACGACTTCTCCATGAGCCGCATTGTGGAAAAGATCATGAACGGCGAACTGTTCCAGAAGAAAGCAAAGGAGGGCAAAGACCATGAGTGAATACCAGACTAAGCTGCACAGTGTGCCCTCCGGCGGCTTTTTGACCGACCGCGACATGGACAAAAAGCCCATTCTGGACGTGCGTGAGCTGGGCATCGACTTCGGCGGTCTGACCGCCGTGGATGGCTTCAACCTGATGATCGGCCGCAACGAGATCACCGGTCTGATCGGCCCCAACGGCGCCGGTAAGACCACCGTGTTCAACCTGCTGACCAACGTCTACCAGCCCACCCGCGGCTCCATCCTGATCGATGGTATGCCCACCGCCGGCAAAAAGACCTATCAGGTCAACCGCATGGGCGTGGCCCGTACCTTCCAGAACATCCGCCTGTTCAAGGAACTGAGCGTGATCGATAACATCAAGGTGGGCCTGCACGAGTCCATGAAGTACAATCTGGCATCTTCGCTGATCCGCCTGCCCAACTACTGGAAGGAAGAGAAGAAGTGCACCGAGCGTGCTCTGGAGCTGCTGGATATCTTCCACATGGCAGACCTCGCCAATGTGCAGGCAGGCAGCCTGCCCTACGGCGCACAGCGCCGTCTGGAGATCATGCGTGCATTGGCCACCAGCCCGAAGCTGCTGCTGCTGGACGAGCCTGCTGCCGGTATGAATCCCTCCGAGACTGCAGAGCTGACCGAGACCATCCGCCGCATCCGCGACGAGTTCAACATCGCCGTGCTGCTGATCGAGCATGATATGAGCCTGGTCATGGGCATCTGCGAGGGCATTGCCGTGCTGAACTTCGGCCGCATCATCGCCAAGGGCACGCCGGATGAGATCCGCAACAACCCGCAGGTCATCGAAGCCTATCTGGGCAAGAAGGAGGGCTAAGCCATGGCTGATACGTTACTGAAAGTTGATAACATCAACGTCTATTACGGCAACATCCACGCCGTCAAGGACATCTCCTTCGAGGTGGATCAGGGCGAGATCGTCACCCTGATCGGTGCCAACGGTGCTGGCAAATCCACCACCCTGAAGACCATTTCCGGCCTGCTGAAGCCCAAGACAGGCGACATCCTGTACAAGGGCAGCAGCATCAAGGGCATGCGCGCCCACAAGATCGTGGAAGCAGGCCTTGCCCATGTGCCGGAAGGCCGTCATGTGTTCCTGCACATGACCGTGGAAGAAAATCTGGACATGGGTGCATACACCCAGCCTGCTTCCACCATTGCACCCAACAAGGAAAAGGTGTTTGAGCTGTTCCCCCGCCTGAAGGAGCGCCGCAAGCAGCTGGCCGGTACCATGTCCGGCGGCGAGCAGCAGATGCTGGCTATGGGCCGTGCACTGATGAGCAACGCTTCCATGCTGATGCTGGACGAGCCTTCCATGGGCCTTTCGCCGCTGCTGGTGCAGGAGATTTTCGACATCATCCAGAACGTGCACAAGGAAGGCATGACCATCCTGCTGGTGGAGCAGAATGCACAGATGGCTCTTTCCGTGGCAGACCGTGCCTACGTCCTTGAGACGGGCCGTGTGGTCATGGAGGGCACCGGTGCCGAACTGCTGACCAACGAGCGCGTGCGCAGCGCATATCTGGGCGGCTAAGCAAAAAATCGTATAAGAAAAGGGGCTGTTGCACATGCAACAGCCCTTTTTTTGCAGTATTTGTTATGCCAGCAGAGACATGATATTTGCGGTAATCAGGCCGCCTGCCGTGCCAATGACGTAGCCCATCAGAGCCATCAGAACGCCAACAGGCACCAGAGCGCCGCTGTAGGCACCAGCCAGAATGGGAGCGGATGCGGAACCGCCGATGTTTGCCAGAGATGCAACACCGCAGGTGAACATATCCAGATGGAAGATCTTTGCCAGCAGCACCAGAATGATGCCGTGGATGGCCAGGATCATAAAGCCAGCCAGGATCCATGCGGGTGCATCGGTCAGCTCCAGGAAGCTTGCGCGGGAGGCAAGCAATGCCACCACGGAGTACAGCAGCAGGTTGGACAGCTCGGTGCTGCCTGCCATGCGGCCCACGGGGGTGACAGCGCCGATCAGGCCGGACAACGTGATGAGCAGGACGGTCCAGGTGGCCTTGTCCAGGAAGGGCATTGCGCCGTTCAGGGCTGCGCCGATATCCTGACCGAAGGCGGAGATCACCAGAGCCAGACCCAGCAGGAAGATCAGGTTGACAAAGCTAGCCTTATCCTCGTTGCCCTTTGCGTCCTCTTCCAGACGGCGGGACACTTCATCCAGCGTGGTGGTGTCGGCCTTGACCCACTTGTTGAACTTGGGAGCAAGGTTGATGGCCCACAGCAGGAACATGACCCAGATGGAGTAGTCGATGGAGTCCACCACCAGTGCGTAGGCCATGTCAGCTTCGCCGATGTCCAGCGCAGCCTGCACGGCGATCATGTTGCCGGAGCCGCCCATCCAGCTGCCGCACAGAGCGCCCAGTGCCTTCCATGCTTCGGAGCCAAGGGGCCCCTTCATGATGGCGAAGGTGGCAATGAAGGCCAACGAGATGGAGACGGAAGCGGCAAAGAAGCCGCCCAGCATCTTGGGACCCAGCTTGATGATCTTGCGGATGTCGCAGCGCAGCAGCATCAGGAAGATCATTGCATACAGCAGGTTGTTTTTCAGCACGGAGTAGGCAGGCTTGGTGGCCTCCATGTCCCATGCACCCAGCGTGCAGAGAATCATGGTAATGAGGTACAGCAGAACGATAGGTGGTGCATAGTCGAAGAATTTCGACTTCGTGTAGCGTTGCAGCCACACCAGCAGTGCGGCAATGAACACCAGCACGGCGATGTAGGTGAAACCGTTTGTGATCATGAACCCAATCCCCTTTCTTTTTGTGCAATTTTTTGCGGACAATTGTCTTTACAATATCGACAACTTCGTATACAATACTACCATAGATTTCATAATCTGGCAATATTTTTTATCGAAAGGGGTAGGTTTTGCATGAAAATTACGGAAGTACGTCTCGGTCTGATCTCCGTGCCGCTGCGCGTGCCTTTTAAGACGGCTCTGCGCTCGGTCAGCAGCGTGGAGGATGTGATCGTAGAGATCCACACCGACACCGGCGCTGTGGGTTATGGTGAGGCACCTCCCACCGGTGTGATCACCGGCGACACCACCGGTGCCATCATCGGTGCCATCCGCGACCATATCGCAAAGACCATCATCGGCCGCGATGTGGACGACTTTGAAGACCTGATGATCGCACTGAATGCCTGCATCCAGAAGAACACCAGCGCCAAGGCTGCTGTGGATATGGCCCTGTGGGATCTGTACGGCCAGCTGTACAAAATCCCTGTGTACAAGCTGATGGGCGGCGCAAAGAAGTCCATCGTCACCGACATCACCATCAGCGTCAACGACCCCGAAGAGATGGTGCGCGATGCCCTGAACGCCATCGACCGCGGCTACGACTGCCTGAAGGTCAAGGTGGGCAAGGAGCCGGAAAAGGATATTGCACGCCTGAGCGCCATCCGCGGTGCTGTGCCCAAGGAGACCTGCATCCGCATCGACGCAAATCAAGGCTGGACCCCCAAGGAAGCCGTGCGCATCCTGAACGGAATGCAGGAGAAGGGCCTTGATATCGAATTCGTGGAGCAGCCGGTCAAGGCCCACGATTTTGAAGGCCTGAAGTATGTTACCGAGCGCTCCTATGTGCCGGTGCTGGCCGACGAGAGCGTGTTCTCCCCGCAGGACGCACTGACCATCATGCAGATGGGAGCCGCAGACCTCGTGAACATCAAGCTGATGAAGTGCGGCGGCCTGTACAACGCCCTCAAGATCGCATCCGCTGCCGAGGTGTACGGCGTGGAGTGCATGATCGGCTGTATGCTGGAAGCCAAGATCAGCGTGAACGCCGCCGTGCATCTGGCCTGCGCAAAGCAGATCATCACCCGCGTGGATCTGGACGGCCCCGTGCTGTGCAGTGAGGACCCCATCCTCGGCGGTGCAGTGTTCAACGAAAAAGACATCACTGTTTCCAACGAGCCGGGCCTTGGCATCAAGGGCATTGAGCCGGGCAAGATCAAGTATTTGGACTAAACTCCTTCCGTCATTACTTCGCAATGCCACCTTCCTCAAGGAGGGAGGCCTTGGCAAAGCGGAAAACTTTATCTTTTCGCCGGAGGCTCCCTCATTGAGGGAGCTGGCGCGGCGTGAGCCGTGCCTGAGGGAGTTATGCAAAAACGGCACCTGCCAATTCCGCAGGTGCCGTTTTGTGTTTTGGGCCGTTATGCTTTGTAAGCCAGAATAGTCTTCAGGTATTCCCACACACGGGCCACCGATGCAATGTCGGCACGCTCGTTGGGGGTGTGGACGTGCAGCAGGTTCGGGCCGAAGGAGATGCAGTCCAGCCCGTCGATCTTGCCGGAGAGGATGCCGCATTCCAGACCTGCATGAATGGCAACGATCTGGGGCTTTGCACCGTACTGTGCCTCGTACACAGCAACACAGCGGTCGCGCAGGGCGCTTTCGCGGGCGTAGGTCCAAGCGGGATAGTCGCCGTGGAACCGCACGCTGCCGCCCAGCAGCTCGGTCAGGGTCTGCAGCTTGCAGCTCAGCAGCTCCTTCGCCGAGGGCACCGAGCTGCGCAGGGAGAAGCGCAGGATGGCTTCGGTGCCGCTCATCTCGGCCACGCCGAGGTTCAGCGAGGTCTCCACAAGGCCGGGCACATCCATGCTCATGCTCTGCACACCCCATGGCATCAGCAGCAGGGCCTTGCGCAGGCGCTGGGTGGAGTTCGCATCCAATGCATCGTATTCGCCGCAGCCCTCCTCGGTGAGCTGCAGGCGGATGCCCGGGTCAGCAGTGCCGAATTCTGCTTTCATCTGCGCGGTAAAGTCTGCCCCGGCAGCGCGCACGGCTTCGGTGATACCGGCAGGCAGCACCAGCGTAACGCTGCTTTCTTTCGGGATGACGTTTTCCTTTGCACCGCCGGAGAGGGTGAGCACAGCGTACTCTGCACCGTGGTCAGACAGCAGGGTCAGGTAGCGCCCCAGCAGAGCGATGGCGTTGGCGCGGCCTTTGTGAATCTCGGTGCCGGAGTGCCCTCCCGCAAGCCCCGCGATGTCCGCCTTCACGGCGGTGCCGGTCACAGCCGCACGGGTGATGGGCAGATGGCACTCGACGCGGCGTCCGCCCGCACAGCCTGCGGTGAGCACGCCTTCTTCCTCTGAGTCGATGTTGAGGAGCAGGCGGCCTTCAAGGTCGGAAAGCTCCATGGCCGATGCACCCAGCAGACCCACCTCCTCGCAGACGGTCAGCACGACCTCCAGCGCAGGGTGGGGAATGTCCTTTGCGTCCAGAACAGCCAGCGCATAGGCCACGGCAATGCCGTCGTCGCCGCCAAGGGTCGTGCCCTCGGCGCACACATAGCCGCCGTCTACGACCGGGTGGATGGCATCCTTCTCAAGATCCAGCGGGCAGTCGGCGGTCTTGTCGCCCACCATGTCCAGATGGCCCTGCAGGATCAGGCCAGGCTCCTTCTCGTATCCGGGTGTGGCCGGTGCCTTGATGAGCACATTGCCCATCTCGTCCTGACGGCAGGCAAGGCCGTGGGCCTTGGCGAACTGCACGCAGTAGTCGCTCAGTGCCTTTTCGTGGTGGGAGGTGTGCGGAATGCTGCAGATCTCCTCAAAGTAATAAAAAACCGAAGCTGGTTCCAGTCCGGTCAGTGCACTCATATACTCTCGCTCCTTTATTTATAAGGTGAAATGCTTCTGTCCATATTCTAACAGATTCTGCAGCCGGATACAATGTGTTGTATCCGGCAAAATATTTTTTCTGCCGGTGCTTGCAGACGGCGGGCCGGGTCGTATAATAGGAATAGTTACAAAAATAACATTCGAGTGGCTCTAAGGTTCCGCCGCCCGGAAAGGAGAACTTCGCCATGCGCTATACCATCAGTGAAATGGCTTCGCTGCTGGGTGTGACCACCCATACCCTGCGGTACTACGAAAAAATGGGTCTCATCCGCCCCGAGGTAAACGAGGAGACCGGCTACCGCTACTATACCGTCACCGACACCCGCCGGTTCAACCTCTGCCGGGAGCTGCGCGCGGCGGAACTCTCGCTGGAAGAGTGCCGGGAGCTGATCGGCAGCCCGTCGGTGGAGCAGAGCGACAAGATGTTTGCCCGGCAGGCCGCCCGGCTGCGGCGCAGGCAGGTGCTGGATGAGCTGTCCATCCACTTTTTGGAAAAGATGCAGGAGCAGTACCGCACGCTGGAGCAGGATGTCGGGCGGGTCTGGGTGCAGAACTTTCCGGAGATGTGGCGGCTGACCTTCTCACAGGAAGAGGAAGCCAGCCGCGACCGTGAACTGCAGCAGTGTAAACGCCACACACATAATATGGGCGAATGCGGAGGGATTGTCTTTATGTTGCGCCACCTCCTTCACTACCGCGAGATTCAGGCCGAGCGACGCTGCTTTCACGATTGTTCCCGACGCGGAGTTGAACAACGACGAGATACCCATTCCGGCCGGCCCTAAAAGAAGAGCCACGAACTTTCCGCGGATAAGACTGACGAGTATCAGAAACATCTGGACGCCTCCGAAAATGGAGGTG
>ENA-OPAG01001389-OPAG01001389.1-human-gut-metagenome-genome-assembly--contig:-NODE-1389-length-12582-cov-2.659376_pt1 | contig 12582 bp, 12 predicted proteins | sample MGYA00241053_ERZ501422 | MGnify/ENA primary metagenome ERZ501422 (study PRJEB25962, sample SAMEA2042619) | human gut metagenome | biome: human gut; feature: human-associated habitat; material: faeces... | reverse complement strand
CAGACGTGCCATCATTTCTTTTATTGTCGCTGCCTCCGTCTTTTCTACTGCTTTCCGCACGATCATTTCGCAGGCGCGTGCATCATCCAGCGCCTGATGGTGATTGAAATCATAGCCAAGACTGCCGGCTACGGTATCCAATTTATGATTCGGCAATTCTTTCCAAAGCATTCTGGAAACCGCCACCGTATCTCCATACAGGAAATGAATATCCGGCAAATCATATACATCCAGCACTGACGCAAGGACGCCCATATCGAAGCGGGCATTGTGGGCGAAAACGATACTTCCTTCCAGCCGCTCTGCCACCTCTTTCCAAAACGCCGGAAAAGCCGGTTCCTTTTCCACGTCATCAGGATAAATTCCATTCACCCGCATACAGATGGGATCGAAATTCATGCGGTACGGTCTGATCAGACGATACCATTCTTCCGTAATTTCATTGCCGTCGCTCACGGAAATACCGAGCGAGCAGGCGCTCCCCGGCCCCCAGTAAGCCGTTTCAAAATCGATAGCAGCGTATTTCATAATTCTTCACGGAATATCTCGAATTTAAATTTCCGTAGTAAATTCCGTCTCCTTTCCTTCCAGCCAGCCCACTTCCACCGCCCTGTCAAAAGCGGATTTCATGCGCCGTGCCAGTTCATTTCTCGCAGCCGCCACTTTTCTGCGGTTCCCTTTCATTCCTGTGATGAGGACAAGAATATTTTCCGTATCTTCCGTAACCGCCCCTGCTTCTTCATCACGGCAGAACCAGTCGGCCGTGCAGACTTTATCTCCCAAATTGACGGAAAACGTACGGCCTGCTTTCTGTATCTCCAAAGGAGTCTTCCTGTTTCCCATATCATAAGCATGAATTTCTACATGAAATTTCAGCATGCCGCCCCGAATGATATCCATAATCGGATTGACCCGCGGCAGCGCGTCGGAGCCCGCCAGCTCATCAAGGGTCGCTTTCTTCGGCTGCAAAAGGATCTCCGGATCTTCGGGCACGCCCTCCGCAGCAGAAACACCGAGAAGTTTTCTGTACTCGGCAAATACTTTTTCTACAGCCGTCCTGCCTTCTTTAACACCGGCAGCAGAAAGAATCTCCCTGTAATCTTCCAGTTCCTTTTCCGCCAGGGCGGGATCCATTTTCAGCAGCAAATTGGCTTCCGTGCAGCAGCGGCGGCGAAAAGCTTCTGCTTCCATATTTGCTGCCGCGTTATCTGCCGCGCGGACAGCGACGATTCCGATACAAAGCCCGGGGATCCGGTCAAATAAGGATGGCGCAACGCTTATTTTCATTAGAATATCCTCTCTTTCTTTATGAATTCCAGTGTATTACAAAAAAGCTGAATTGACAAATATAGTATTCCTCAGGCAGCACCCCGGAAATATTTCTCCCATGAAAGAAATCTTCCTTCCGGAAGACGCTCTTTCCACAGAGCTCCTTTCCTTTTCAAAGACAGCCATTATTCTTTCTCTATATAATATAAAGGTACTATTATTCACTCGTTCAGTTCTTTAAAATATTTTTATAGTAATTTAATGTCCAATAATGGTTGAAATCTTTTACAAGACGTATTACTATATATTTAATATCTTTTTTGATTATTATTGTATATGTTTACTTCATAGGAATTATTCATTTGAGGCTGTTCTATGGAAAACAAAAAAGAAAATGCTGTGGAACGGCTGCTGAAAAGCTACCGGCGTTTTTATAATATTACGCGTTTTGACGGAGGCATCTCACCGCCATTGGAGGAAGGCCGGAATCTCAGAGAAGCGGTAAAGCTCTCTCCTTTCCGGGAAGATGAAAGAAACGGTCTCGCCGCTGTCTGCGAATATTATGAAAAAACAGGCCAGCACTTATTTCTCAAATCCAATGAAATCTGGTCCGCCAATCAGGAAGAGTTCATATTTCTTTTCACCGCCGATCATCTGACTACGGATCTTTTTGAAAGGTGCCGCGATTACGCTTATAATGCCAGCATGGAAATGGCCCATATCGGTTCGGGCCATATGTACACCTATGTCTCACCTGTCTTTATCTGCGGCAAGGTGGACGATGCGGCACGGAAAGCGGTAGAAAACTGCCGCATCTATAAAACATTCCGCTTTTCACTCCACGGCTGGCTGGAATTTCACACAGGCTGCCTGGATATGGAAAAGCGTTCGCTCTATTTTAATAAAAGCGGACGATGCATGGAAAAGAACCTAAAAAATATTTTTCAGGAGTTAATTACAAAGGGGGAATAGCATGAACACGCTTGTACTTTTGCTGATCAGTATCGCCGTTCTGTTCTGCGGCTACGTTTTTTACGGCGGCTGGGTCGCCAGACAGTGGGGAGTAAACGAAGGAAATCATCCTACGCCCGCCCACACTATGGAAGACGGCGTGGATTACGTTCCCGCTAAAGCGCCCATCCTCATGGGCCATCATTTCTCATCCATTGCCGGTGCGGGACCCATTACGGGGCCGATCGGCGCGGCCATGTTCGGCTGGCTGCCGGTCACCCTCTGGGTACTGATTGGCGGCATCTTCTTCGGCGGTGTCCATGATTTCGGTGCGCTTTTTGCCTCTATCCGTCATCAGGGCAAATCCATCGGTGAAATCATTTCCCTGAATATGTCAAAAAGGGCAAAACAGCTTTTCATCATCTTCTCATACCTCACACTGATCCTTGTAGTGGCCGCTTTTGCCGCTATCGTGGCTTCCACGTTCGGCGCGACTTATAAGGACGGCGTTCTCGACATGGCTGCCAGCGCGACAAAAGCATCTGTCGCCATGGTTTCCATCATGTTTATCCTCATCGCTAACATTTTCGTTTTTGCCGTATACCGCCGCCACACGCCGATAGTCATTTCTTCCATCCTCGGCGTCGGGGCGATCGTCCTGTGCATGGCCGTCGGCATGAATTTCCATCCGTTCTATTTCTCCATGAATACATGGATGATCCTTGTCGGCATTTATATCACCATCGCTTCGGTCACCCCTGTCTGGATCCTTCTCCAGCCTCGTGACTACCTCAGTTCGTTCCTTCTCTACGCGATGCTCATCGTCGCCGTCATCGGCATCGTCGGCGCGCATCCGACCATTGATGAAAAGGTCTTCCCCGCTTTTGCGGGCTTCACCATCAACAACGCAAACGGAACGCAGTTCCTTTTCCCGATTTTGTTCACTACCGTTGCATGCGGCGCTATTTCCGGCTTCCATTCCCTTGTTTCTTCGGGGACGACGTCCAAACAGCTTGATAAAGAATCGGATGCAAAGCCTATCGCTTACGGCGGTATGCTTTTGGAATGCGTACTCGCCATCATCACTCTCTGTGCAATCGGTTATGCCCGTGTCACAGGCCATACCCATGGCGCGACGGATATCTTTGCCGGCGGGATCGCCGCCATGGTCGCTGCCATTCCGGGATTTGAAGGACTGAAAAACATCATGTACACCCTTCTTGTCCTTACTTACTCCGCTTTCTGCCTGACTTCTCTTGATACCGCCACCAGGCTGGCACGCTTCATGTTCCAGGAATTCTGGCTCAAACCAGGCGAAAACCCGAAAGATGTCAAGGACGGGTTCCGCAAACTCATGGTGAATCCGTATTTTGCGACCATTATCACCGTCATTCTCGGCATCTCTCTCGGCATGGGCGGATTTGCCAAGATTTGGGGACTCTTCGGCGCGGCTAACCAGCTTCTTGCCGCCATCGGTCTCCTTGCTGTCGCCGCATGGCTCGGCAACGCAGGAAAGAACAATAAAATGTTTCTCTTCCCCATGAGTTTCATGCTCCTCGTCACCATCTGCTCGCTTTCCCTTATCGTGAAAAACCAGATTGGCATCATCATGGCAGGCGCCGCCGGCTGGGGACCCTACGCACAGGTCATCATTGGTTCGCTCCTCGTCATCCTCGCCCTGATTCTTGCCGTGGAAGGCTACCGGACCATCGCCCATCCGAGAAAAGAAACGGAAATAAACCATTGAATTTAATCAAAAAAGGGTACCTGTGGTTTCAGACATCAGGTACTCCTTTTTGCTGCCAAGATGTTTTCAGCCGGCGAAGGCCGGATTCCGGTTTTTGGAAATCAACAATGCCTTCTTGAAAAAAGGCTTGCCTCATCACGGGTGCAGATCCTTCACATTCGCTTCCAGATGACGCCTTGCTGTCCGCCGTCATTCTGAACAGAGGCAAGAATGCCTTGTGGGAAACTTGGTAAACGAGACAGTGACACGGAGTGAAGAATCTATTACGCTGATGACATCTTACCGATTTCCTCACCACAACAGCAGATCCTTCACATCCGTTCAGGATGACGTTTTACCGTTCCCTATCATTAAACGCAGTGGCAAAAATGGGAAACGGGACGGTAAGATAGAGTAAAAAATCTATTACGCTGATGACGCCTTGCCGTCCGCCGTCATTCTGAACAGAGGCAAGAATGGGACTTACAAGGATAAAACGTGTTATGTTCTATCACCCAAAACTGCACACAGCAAAAAGTGCTTTCGCCCATCGCCCTGCGGCGGTAAGGGAAAGCGCTTTTTTGATGGAATTTCTATTTTTCCGGCACTCAAAAAGCGTATGTCCTTTTTTCAGACATACGCCTCTGAGGTTTCATGTTACATAACCTTGCGGGAAACATCCTCGCCCGAGAGATTTGCCCAGGCGCCCGCTTTCATTTCATTCACCATGCCGTTCATCAGGTTATATTCCCCTTCCATGCGGAGAAGATCTTCCATCTTTCTCGTCCGCAGGAGCCTGGAATAAATGCGTCCCGCCTCGGAGTAGAGCATGATGGCCGGATGTACGGAATCATCATTGGTGTAATCAATGCCGTTTTCCTTCATGTAGCCGGCAAGATCGTCAATCAGTCTTTCATACACGCCCAAGAGCTGTTCCATTTTCATAACTGCATCATACATGGTATTCATAGCATTTCTCCTTTCTGTACCTCTCGGTACACTTCTGTTCCTTTGTAATTGACCGGTCACGAAGGATTATTTTCTTCCTTCTGTTTTGATTATAGAGCGGATATCTTTAAATATCTACTATTTTTTGCAAGTTATTCCTATCTGTTATATGTTGCTTGTTTTTCCTCTGATTTATTCCGTTTTTGAGTAAACTTTTGGGGAAACGGGAATAATTACACCACACTCTTTTTGAACATTTTCTTTTCATTGCACCGGGAAAAAATAAATTTCTTTTCAGGAATAAAATATTCCAGCGACCATAATTCGCCATGTCCCACTTCTACACAAAGATGATGTGGCCCCGCTTCATATTCCTTAAAGCGTTTTCCGCGTATATGCCGCGCCCAATGGGCGTTCACCTCGATATTATGTTCCCCCGGGGACAGATAAACCGCCTGCACGCCGACACAGTAGAGAAAAGCTTCCGCTCTGAGTCCGTCAATGCGGCAGATTTCAGTGCTGCTGGAATAGTTCGGATTTCCCGCATGGCGTTTGTGAAGAAGCACAATGGATGAATGGGTATTTGCCGAAGAAAGACGGCTCATCTTTTTCTTCTGCATTTCAAAAACCACGTAGAGAATGAGCACCGATACGATAAGTCCCAGAGCCCGCCAGTAATAAATCGCCGAACTTTCTCCGATATATTCCATCACACCACCTCTTTCCATTTCTTTTATTCTACTTTTATTCCATATAATAATAAAATTCTTTTCATTTATATGAAATATTCCTTTAAGAAATATATTCTCTTGTCGATTCCTGTTTTCAGACAACAGGTTCATATCCGCGCAAAAAAAGACACTCCCTTTCAGAGAGCGTCCTTTCTCTGCTGTAAATTATTTCAGGGCCTGTCTCAGCATCCAGATGTTCTTGCTGAAACTTGCAATGTAATCATCCATCAGAGTGGATACCAGGTAATTCTTCTTTTCCTCTGCCGCTTCCTTGACAGCGATGACTTCTTTAAGAAGATACTCAAAGTCTGACAGCACCCGGGTATATGCTTCTTCCGATGTCACTTCCTCGTTTTCGGCCTCATGGATTCCTGTCTTTGCAAGGAACCCTTTCAGTGTCGATTCCGGTCTGAGCTTCTGCTGGAGCATGGCTTCCGCTACGGCATCGACCGCTTCCGCAATTTCATCATAGAAACTTTCCAGTTTCGCATGGTCATCAAAGAAATGACTTCCTTTCAGGTACCAGTGGAAACTCTGCAGCTTATGGTACTCTACCACCAGATCCGATAATAATGCATTTAATTCCTTTTCCATTTGTAGTTCCTCCTTATATATTACAATGACTACTTTTTTGAAACATTCTGTTTCTATATTCATATTTATCAATGTTTCTGGTATAATAATAGTATAGTTTTTACCCTTTGAATATAAATATATTCCACATTTTTATAAATATCGTACATTCCCTTTAGAAACTGTTTTCACACTTTGTAAAAATTGCAACCGGAGGTTTCTTATGATCAGTCCTGACATATTAAAAAGCGCCGCTGCGGTCATCCCTTCCGCAAAAGGAACTTTGCCGCCGATCCAAATCACCACAAGTACCATATCTTCCCAGACCCATCTGCAGATGATTTCCCACTGGCATGATGAACTGGAATTTATTTACATACTGGACGGAAAAATGGATTTCCATATCGAGGAAAAGATCCTCACCGCTTCCCGCGGAGATTTCCTCGCCATACACGCTTCCGCCATGCACCGAAGCGCGCCGCACAACGGAGAAGACTGCCGCTTCATACGGGCGCTTATCCACCCTTCCCTCCTGACAGAAAATCAGTCCGTCAGAAACAGGCTTCTGTCTCCTCTTCTGGGAAATACGTCCCGCCGCTGTTTCCTTGTTCCCTCCGCCTCTCCTGACGCGCCGCGGCTGGGAGCGCTGCTGCAGGAAATCAATCGGACCAATGAAAAGCACCTCCCCGGATTCGAGCTGGAAAGCATCGGCCTTTTACACATTCTCCTCGCCCGTCTTTACGCCCTTTTCCCTTCCGAAAAGCAGACGCAGGAAGATATGCCCGGTACAGATATAAGCGCGCAGCGCCGGATGGTCGCCTATATTTCCCACCATTATCCTGAAAAAATCTCTTTAGCCGGTATTGCCGCGGCGGGGAGCGTATCCAGAAGCAAGTGCTGCCAGCTTTTCAAGAAATATATGCAGCAGTCCCCCATAGATTTCCTCAACCGGTACCGTTTGGAGATCAGCCGCAACCTCCTGGACTCCACGGAAAATTCCATTTTGGAAATCGCAAACGCCTGCGGATTCTCCAGCCAAAGCTACTATACGAAAATGTTCTCCGAGAAATTCAACTACACGCCGACACAATACCGCAGCCGCCTGTCTTAAAGCCTCCTACACAAAAAGACCTCTATAAGTTAAACTTTACGTCTGGCTTATAGAGGCCCGTAGAAAGCCCACGCTTTTACATCTATTTCTATTCAGTGATTTCCAGCTGGGTGGGTACGGATTTTTCTGTGGCGTCGATAGCAACGGCGACAGCAGCGTCACCGGTGATATTCAGCGTGGTACGGAACATATCCAGAACACGGTCAATACCTGCCACGAGAGCCAATCCTTCCAATGGAAGCCCGACAGACTGGAGCACCATGGCAAGCATGATCAGACCCGCGCCGGGGACGCCTGCTGTACCAATAGAGGCAAGCGTACCGGTAAGAACGATCATCATCATCTGATCCATGGTCAGGTGAATACCGAATACATTGGCGATGAAAAGGGAACATACCCCCATGTAGAGAGCTGTACCGTCCATATTGATGGTCGCGCCGAGAGGCAGGACGAAAGACACGATGTCCCGTTTCACTCCCAGTTTTTCTTCCGTATTCTTCATATTCACCGGAAGCGTGCCTGCGGAAGAACAGGTAGTAAAAGCGATAATCATGGCTTCCGCCATGCCGCGGAAAAACCGGACAGGACTCATATGTCCCACGACCGCCGCCACAGAGGAATACACGCAGACCGCGTGGATCGTGCAGCCGACAGCCATAGCAATAATCACGGAGAGCAGCGGCAGAAGAACCTTCGGACCATTCTGCACGACGACAGGTAAAAGAAGGCAGAAAACACCGATAGGCGCCAGGCGCATAATCATGGCGATGATTTTATAGCAGACCTCCGCCCCCGCATCAAAAAGATTGATCAGCAGCTTGGAACGGCTTCCGCCGACGGAAATAATTCCTGCCCCAAGAAAAAGAGAAAATATAATGACAGGAAGGATATCCGCTTTCGCCATGGAAGCAATCGGATTTGTCGGAATCATATTGACAAATACCTGCATGATCGTGGGCGCTTCCTTTACTTTCGGGGCAGCCTCGCCGGGAAGAGCCATACCAATACCGGGCTGGACAACACTTGCCACTGCAAAGCCGATAACGATAGCAATCGCCGTAGTCACCATATAGAAGCCCACGGTTTTCATCCCGATGCGCCCCAGTTTCTTCAAATCCCCCATAGATGTCATGCCCACGACGAGAGAACAAAGAACGACAGGAACGATCATCATTTTGATAAGATTAATGAACATGGTGCCGACAGGCGCGACCCATGCTTTAACAGGACCGATCGCGCCATCTCCAAGGACAAGACCTACAACGACAGAAAGCACCAATGACGCAAAAATCTGAACAGATAAATTCAACTTCACTCCTCCTATGCTACAATAGATTCTTTATATTATACACTACACCCCCCGGCAGGTACAACAGAAGCCGGCATCCCCTTTCATTTCCCGTTATACAGAACGGAGGCAAAATGCTTTGAAAACAGCTCTATGAGACACGAAGCAAAGAATCTATTACTCTGTTGATGTCTTACCGCTTTCCTCACCACAGCAATAGATCCTTCGCTGCCGCTCTTAGATCTTAGCTTCTAGCTGCTAATAGCTAACAGCTAACAGCTAGTGCCCAACCGGCTGATACAAAAACGGTACCCGCCGCATTTGAGGGGTACCGTTGTTTTTTCATACTTCTATTTCCTTATTTCAAATGAATCACCACGTATGTCGCGCCTTCCGAATAAGGAGCCAGTTCTCCTGCCGCATAGAGCAGCCCCAGTTCTTTCTTCCCCAGGAGGAAGCACTCCGCCTCCATGTATGCGGTCGGCTTGAAGAAAGAGTCATAAGATAACTTTTTCCCATTGATGTTATACAGGTCAAGCTTTCCCTCTTTCAGCAGGTTCACGATTTCCGCGCTGTCTACCTTCACGCCGAATTTAGATTTGTCCAGCAGATCACCTGTCTTTTTATTATACACAAGGCCATAGGCTTGCGCATTTCTATCCGCCATTCCTTCATTTATAGACGATGTTTCCAGAACGATAGACACCAGATCTTCATCTTCATACTTTGTCGTATAGGTCATGTACACTTCCTGCTTTTCGCCGCTTTCATACAATTCCTTCATACGACGGACATACCCTGTAATATCCTTATTAATCGCATTCTCCGCCGCGACATTTTTCGTATGTACTGCCGGATAAATAAGGCTCATGCCAAATCCATCCACCAGCCCCGCTTCCCGTACTTCTGCCTGCGCTGTAAACGGCATGGCCAGCAGTGCCAGACCTGCTGCTATATGTTTCATTTTCATAAAAATCCCTCTTTCTGCTTTTCAAAAACCAGGGAAACCGGCACTTTTCCCTGATGTCGGCAGGGTATTCCGTTTCCCATCTGTAAGGCACGAATCCATTATATAAGATTTCTCCCCTGTTGTAAATGCCTTTCAGTCGCATATTTAATTTTGCTTATTTCATGCAGCCAAAACATTGATTTCTTTTTTCCCAATAAAAATCCCGGGCATTTTCTCAATGCTCGAGATCTTTTCACTCTTATCAGATATGGAGTATTTCCTCATTCTTCTCCGGCAGAGCCGCTTTTCTCTCCACCTTTTCTTTTGCAATAACCGCTTCAAATCGAAGAACTTCTTCTTTAATAACAGGAGCAAGAATCAGCATGGAAATAAGGTTCGGAATCGCCATGAGCGCATTGGCAATATCTGACAGGTTCCATACGAGATCTACTTTCAGCAGAGAGCCGAGGAAAACGAACACAACGACGATCAGCGAGAACGGAACGACTGCTTTCTTTCCGAACAGATACTGTACGTTCTGTCTTGCGAAGAAGTACCATCCGACGATGGTCGAGAATGCAAAGAACAGAAGACAGATCGCTACGAACGCCGGTCCGAAGCCTTTGAGGCCGGTTCGGAATGCCGCCTGTGCGACCGGGGTTCCTTTAACACCGGTACTCATCATCTCTTCCAGAACGCCGGAAGAAAGAATAACGAGAGCGGTCATGGTCAGGACAACGAAGGTATCAATAAAGACACCGATCATCGCTACTTCACCCTGATCCTCCGGGTTCTCGACATCGGCAATCGCATGGGCATGCGGGGTGGAACCCATACCGGCTTCATTAGAGAAGAGGCCTCGGGCAACACCGTAACGCATGGCTTTCCGCACGGTAATACCGGCTGCTGCACCAAATACGGCGTCCGGACGGAATGCACAGATAAAGATCGAAGCAATCGCTGACGGCACATGCTGGATGTTGATCAGAATAACAACAAGGGCTCCGACGAGATACAGTGCTGCCATCACCGGAACAACTTTTTCGGTGAAGGATGCGATACGGGAGATACCTCCGATGAAAATGAATGCGGCGAGAACGGCTACAATCACACCCATCACCCATTTCGGTACGGAAAATGCGGTGTAGAACGCATCACTGATGGAGTTCGACTGTACCATATTTCCCATAAAGCCCAGAGCAAGAATAATAAATACTGCGAACAGAGTGGAGAGCACCTTTCCGAATGTGCCCTTGAACGCCGCCTTGATGTAGTAGACAGGACCTCCTGTCACCTCACCATTTACCTCTGTCTTATATGTCTGTGCCAGAACTGCCTCTCCATAGATCGTCGCCATTCCGAGGAATGCGCTGACCCACATCCAGAAGATTGCGCCCGGACCTCCGCCGATGAGGGCGGTCGCTGCTCCGGCAAGATTTCCTGTCCCTACCTACCTGAGCCGCGATGGCTGTCGCGATGGACTGGAACGGAGTCATCTCGCCTTTTTCGTGCTTTTCACCGTTCATGCTGAAATGCCCGAATACCTGACGGACGCCCTCTCCGAACTTTCTGACCTGGATAAATCTCAGGCGGATCGTATAGTAAAGTCCGGTTCCGCATAAGAGAACGAGCAGGAGAAAGCTCCACAGAAAATCATTTCCCTTTGTTACAAGCTGCATCAGTGTGTCCATTTTAATTATCCTCCTCTTTCACCATCATAGCCGCCAGCCTTTTCTTTAAATTTCCGGCTGTCCGGCAGCATGGAATATCCCCTCTGAATTTCCATGCAATAAAATAAGAGCTGATATTGATCAGCTCTCCAAAGAGTAGAACATTTGCATACAACGGGGAGTTGCCCCATTGTGGTTATTTGTATGCCCTGTCCTTTTGCCTGAGAGATCGACCGGTACCATGGACATGAACCGGTCTTACACCTTCGGCGCTCCATACGGAGACTCTCCAGAGTGTCCAGGCGGACGTTTGTCCGCCCGGACTGCACTTATGTGTTACATACTATCACAGTTTTCCTTCTGTATCAACGTGTTTTTGAAGTAATGCGGCAAATTTTGTAATTTTTGTAAATATTGTCACATATGACCAACAGATCATCTGTCTTTTGCTTCAATCTGACGAACCATTTTCTGACCGCTCCGCATGAGCCTCCTGACGCTGTTTTGCAGTTTCAAGCTCATGCTGCTTTAACGCCTCCGAGAACTCTACGCGGATCTCCGTTCCCTTACCCTGCTCACTCTCAAGGGTCAATTTTGCACCGTGCTGGGCAACGATGTGCTTTACGATCGCAAGTCCCAGACCGGTTCCTCCCGTCGCCTTCGAGCGGCTCTTATCCACACGGTAGAATCGCTCGAATACCCGCTCCTGATGTTCCGCAGAGATACCGATTCCGGTGTCCTTCACGGAAAGGAACGTATGCCCGTTCTCAATGCCGGTCGTCACCGTCACGGTTCCGTCCTTTTTATTGTACCGGATCGCGTTGTCGCAAAGATTATAGATCAATTCCTCCATCAGCTGCTTATCCGCGAAAATCGGCGCTTCTCCGCCCTGAACCCGGATCGTCACATTCTGTTTCTGAGCATTCATCTGGAGCATGTCCACACATTCTCTCGCCAGCGGAAACAGATCCAGATCTCTATACTCCACATCTTTCTTTCCGCCGTCAAGCTGGGAAAGCTGGATGATATCGTTGATCAGGGTCAGAAGTCTCGCCGCGTTTTTATGGATCTCCGACGCAAACCGTTCCGTATTCTCCCCGGACATTCCGTGTTCGATCAGTTCCGCATAGCCGGAGATCGCCGTGAGCGGGGTCTTGAGCTCATGGGACACGTTCGCCGTAAATTCCTGCCGGACCTGAGAGCTCTTTAAGATATCTTCATGCTGCTGCCGGATCTTATTCATAAACGGTACCAGCTCCTTGTAGGCCGCCTGCGTCCCCGGCTCCGAAAGATTCTCCGCCATCTGCTCAATCGGTGCCACAAGGTTCTTCGTAAAGTAGTTTGCCATCATGATACAGAAGAAAAA
>ENA-OPAG01001379-OPAG01001379.1-human-gut-metagenome-genome-assembly--contig:-NODE-1379-length-12665-cov-2.690880_pt1 | contig 12665 bp, 5 predicted proteins | sample MGYA00241053_ERZ501422 | MGnify/ENA primary metagenome ERZ501422 (study PRJEB25962, sample SAMEA2042619) | human gut metagenome | biome: human gut; feature: human-associated habitat; material: faeces... | reverse complement strand
CCACCATATCGGCTTTCGGATGACAGGCGGTCTGTACCTCAAACGGTTTGCCATCCAATTTAAAGCTACTATTGATGACACCTTCCCAAAGGTTCAGTTTTTGTTTTATATCCGTCACCTGCGCCACGGCAAGAGGATCACGTCCAAATTCAAAGCCCACCATACCGAGGTGCAGGCGATGGGGATTGACACGGAACCAGTTGGCAGCCTCTTTCTGCCGGCCGTCTTCATTGAACTGCACCGAATAAGGTTCCATACGTCCGCGACCAAAATCATAATCTTTCAGTGTTTCCTCGTGCCTATACCCTTTGGGATTTGTAAATTCATGCCAGCCCCATTGGCTTTGTGTTCCCAACGGCACCCCCTTCGTATACATTTCGGGGAATGTCTGCAAACCGGTAGCATCTACCGTAAAGGCAAACTCGCCATTGCCTACAGAAAGGGAAGCTAAAGAATCAAAAGCAGTTACTTGAGGAGAATTACGATCGACAAGTGCTTCGCGATCGATGGGCGCTTGTTGTTTTTCGCCACAAGCCATCAACGCCAGAATCACAAACGGGTAAAGTAGTTTTTTCATGGTATTGTTCTGTAATTATATAAATGAATAGATGCTACAAAGATAGGCGATTGCCGGCAAAGGGTATCTATACATAGTGACTGAAATGCTGTGTAATTTGTCAGTAGCGAAAACCTTTCCACATTTGCCGAAAATCAATTGCAAAACGTTGTTTTTGTGAGAGATATGTTGGATTTAAAAAAATATTATTTATTTTTGTAGCTATGAATATTATGGAGGACACGTATGAACAGCTATAATGACTTAGGAGTAGAATTCAAGTATTTGATTGTAAACGACATGGACCGCAAATTCGGACTTTGGATAAACACCGTAGGCTTTCAATCCATCCAACCTAATTCACCCTACCCTTTGAAAGACCATCCATCCGGCTATTTCTTTAACGCACAAAAAGGACGTACCCTCCGCGAATATCAAATTCTGTATATCACCAAAGGAAGGGGACTTTTTACTTCGGATTCAACAGACGAAAGACAAGTGTGCAAAGGGCGCGTCATTATTCTGTTTCCCGGACAATGGCATACCTATCAACCGATGCAACAGACAGGGTGGAATGAATATTACATCGGTTTTGAAGGACCGATTATCGATGACATAATCAAAAGCTCTTTCTTGTCCAAAGACAACCAAATACTGGAAGTCGGTCTGAATGAAGAGCTGGTCGCACTATTCTCCCGTGCACTGGAAGTGGCAGAAGCCGATAAAATATCGGCACAGCAATACCTGTCGGGAATAGTACTGCACATTATCGGAATGATCCTGTCCATATCGAAAAACAAAATATTCGAAATAGGAGACGTAGACCAAAAGATCGAACAGGCAAAGATCATCATGAATGAAAATGTCTTCAAAAACATAGACCCGGAAGAATTAGCATTAAAACTCAACATCAGCTATTCCTGGTTCCGCAAGGTATTCAAAGACTATACCGGATATGCCCCGGCCAAATATTTCCAGGAACTCAAACTCCGCAAAGCGAAACAACTACTGATAGGCACCTCTCAGTCCGTCAAGGAGATCTCTTTCATGCTCGACTATAAATCGACCGAACACTTCTTCTCACTTTTCAAGAAACGCACGGGATTCACCCCACTGGAATACCGGAGCTTCGGCCGTGAGACGAGTGATGAACTGGAAGAAGATTAAACAAATACATATGCTAAACGGGGATAAATTCTTCACAGATTTTATCCCCGTTATCCATAGAATAAACACAAAGCAACTTATTAAACTAATAAATAAACAGTTGCACGAGAAACTTAACAGTGCAGAATTGCATTTTACTTCACTAACTTAAAAACCCTTTAAACTAACACTCAACCGTAATAAAGCTTCTCCTTTTGTTATGTCTTAATCGATAAGACAAAGATACTCCATGACCTGCACGAATAGAATGCACTATTTGATGCTTGCAATGATCATTATGATAATATTAACGAAAATCGAATAACAAACGGATACGCAGCCCTTCATCTCCTTTCTTTATACGCACAATCCCGGGTTGGCTATGAGGACCATGCTGCGATATAGGCTTGAAACAACGGATAGCCGGAATATCCAATAGAAACGAGATATCCCCGGACGGGAAATCAGGCATCGTATTCACCCCATTCTGCCGGCCGGCCGGTTCTTCCGGAGTAAACAGACGGAAGAAAAGCCCGTCGGTGGCTGTGTATACCGTAAAAGGAGCCATCCGGTGCTGCACCGTAGCCCAATAAAGATTCGCATGATAACCTTTGAACTCCGGATAAACAAGATTCCCGAAACTTTCTCCGGTGACCGTGTTATTGTAATCTTTCTGCCAAACGGCATAATTCGTTCCCTTCACCCGGTTCTTCCATACACGATAAGGGCCCCGTCCCAACCAGCGCATGCCGGTACACTCCTGCTCGGGATAAGAAAAAGTAAGCCCCAAGTTAAGTACCGCCTCATCCATGAACGCATCATCAAACCCACCTCCACCGGACGCACGGTTCAGCAAAACAGCATCCATCGACAACAGGCCGGAAGGGGACATACACCATTGGATAGAATCGACCCCACCCCGGTAATGGGCACAGAAAACAGCATCTTCCCCATCCATCCGGACCGTATAGCGAGTAAACTCCATTTTCATACCCACCGGCAGAGGGCCATCTGTCAGAGGGACTTCCACTCCTTCTTTTCCCTTTTGGACACGGGCAATCGTTGCATCCGCCTTACGAAAAGCGACAGTAATATCATTGGCCGAAAGCGTCACCAACGAATCGTGATCCTGAAGCACGGACGCCCTCTCCTGTTTCGGAACGGAACGGGGTATTTCACGCTTCAGGTAATCACCGGCATAGCGTACGGGCCACGTCCAGTTACAAATACTTTTTCCATCCGGCCCGAAAGCTTCAAGTTCCAAAACATCGGCTTCCCAAAAACAGGAAGGCATCTGCATACGTGCATATCCCGTTTCACCGGGACACAAAGACGGCAGACGAACTTCGCCGGAATCGATACAGCAAGATAACGCTTCTTCCCGTAGAGGTGAAGGATACCGGTAGAGACGGTAGTTCATCCGGCAATCCCGCAAATTGGTATACAAATACGTATTGGTCAGAGCAAACTCTCCCCGAAAAGAAGGGGTAATATAAAGTTGACGGAACTGTATGGGAGCCCATACCTCACGTACCGTATAAACACTTCCTTCGCGCTCACGATAAGGGCCTACAATTCCATCGGGGGCATTGAACTTATCGGAGTCCAACTGCCCGTTACGATCGGAACGGCGTACTGCCTCATCAGAGAAAGCCCACATAAAACCACCGGCAAAGAGAGGATGCGAGGTGTAGTTCGCCCAGAAATCTTCCAGTCCGGCACCATGTCCCTGATCATATTGCCCATGCATGAACTCGGTGGGCATAAACACATTATAGCCGTTTGTAAAACGCCCCACACCGGTGAGATAGGCCGGATAATGATGCGTATCCAGTCCGTTAAAGTCTGCCCACGGATGAATCACGTGACGTTGCTGGGGATCATAGCAGGAAAAATACTTGTCGAGTGCCGTATTCCACCCTCCTTCATTGCCATTGCTCCAAAGCACAATAGAAGGATGATTGACGTCCCGGACTACCATCTCTTCCAAAAGCTGCCTTCCCACTGTGGCGTCATAAGCATTTTGCCAACCGGCCAATTCGTCGATCACAAAAAGTCCCAACGAATCGCAAGCTTCCAGAAAATGAGTATCCGGCGGATAATGGGAACGGACTGCGTTCATGTTCATTTCTTTAATCAGCAGTACATCTTGAATGCTGATTTCTTTGTTTGTGGTACGCCCGCCGTCAGGATGAAATGAATGACGGTTGATGCCTTTCATCACAATCTTCACTCCATTGACATAAAGCCCGTCTTTAGGACGGAATTCTACCGTACGGAATCCGATACGCTCTTGATGCTGATGAAGGGTACGGCCTTCTGCATCGAGCAGTTTCAAGATTCGGAGTCTCCGGTGTCCAGGTACGGACCTCTTTCCACCGGGTATTTATCCGATACATGGAAGCGGTATCTGCAAGTGTGAAGAACCGTTCTTCGGTCTTATTGCTACCATCTGGAAAAGCGATTGCAGCAGACAACCGGTAACCCCGACGGGCACCGGTCAAATAAACATCCGCTTGCAGTTCTCCATCGGCAGAAGCGTTGACCGCAATCCTTCCGATATGTTCTTTGGGCTTTATCTCGAGCCACACCGGACGATAAATCCCCCCAAACAGCCACCAGTCGGCCTTGCGCTCGGCGGCATTGACGGATTTATTTGCCGAATGTTTATTGACGCGTACTTCCAGCTTGTTCTTTCCACCCACATTCAGCAGGTCGGTGATATCATACGAGAAACGATAAAATCCGCCTTGATGAACCGGGCCGGCCGGAAAACCGTTGACAAATACTTCCGTATCCGTCATCACCCCGTCAAAGACAATCCGTACCGTATGATCCTTATACGTTTTCGGCACCTTGAACGAATGCCGGTAAATTCCGGTTTCCATACTGGGATTCTTCACTCCTTTCTCCTTATACCAACGCCCGTAAGTATACGTTCCGAAGCCCTGCAACTCCCATTGTGAAGGCACTTCGATTTTGCTCCACCGCTGACTGTTATTCCCATCGGAACAATAAAAGTCCCATGTCACCGTGTGATTCAACCCCTCACCGGAAAGATATTGCCGATGGGTGGACTGGGCAGATGCAGTCAGAAAAAGAAAAGCGAACAGGAAAGACAAGATAAGTTTCATAATGAATAATGAGTTATATTTGATGCATGTTTTATTATCGCTTCACATCCATGAGACGAACGTCTCTCAATTATGAAACGCACATCTCTCAGTTGTGAGACGCGCGTCTCACAACTGAGAGACGATTTAAACGATTACTTGTTTCAACTCCGATTACCGGTTATCCACACGTTAATCCGGCTGTTTCCGGTAACGGATTGATTCTGTTATTTCAATAGTTTCTTCACAAACTTCGTTGTTCCTACTTCTACTACAACCATATAGGCACCCTTCGGCAAGCCTTCCAGCCCACTGATGTACAGTGTTGCTCCTCCGTCCACCATATAGGCAGTCTGATACACAAGCGTACCCGCAGCAGAATACATCGAAACCATAGCACGTCCTGACACCTCCGCCGGGAACTCGATTGTGATTTCATCCGTAAAGTAAAGCGGATAAACATTCACATCGGGACGGAGAGTTCTTTCCGTCGAAATACCCGTCGGCTTATTGGCTTCATAACGTTCCTTTGCTTTAGCAGCACTCATCGCTCCTTCATAAATCTGAAGTTCATCGATTGCACCGGTAAACGGGGTATTGAAGTTTACATTGCAGTTACCGATCACAAACATCTCCGATTCCGAGATATCACCGGTCTTATCAGTCACTTCGCCTTGGAACACACCGTTGATATACATCTTCAATGTCTTGGTTTCGCCATCACGAACACAAACCACATGATTCCATTCGCCATTGAAATACTGGGTAGCAGGAATGTCCAGATTGGATTTCGTAACATCGTCATCGATGCCGAATGTCAGATTTCCATTCTTATACTGCAATCCCATCCACTTTCCGGTAGCACCGGTCGAAGCATTCTTTGTGTGGCTGCCTTTATGGAACAGATACCAGTCGACACCGGTACCGCCGTCGGAACGGAACCACAACTCAACACTGAAATCCTTAGTTCCCAATTGCAGGTCATCATAAGAGGCTTGTTCCATTCTGCGGTTGGCAGGAGTTGCAGGCAACTCCAATGCTTGTTGGCGAACACCGCTTATCCATGTAGGAGTGAAATTAACCGCTTCGGCCCTTCCATATACCGAATTGACAGCCGATGTACCGGCAGTCTCATCAAACGGGAAATAAGCCAGCTCGTTCAATACCACCGGAGCTTTCACCTTAATCGTTCCGGAAAGGGTTGCCACGGTAAGCCCGCCGACACTCTCTATAGTATATGCATAAGTACCTGTTGCTCCCGGAGTTCCCTCAATTGTAAAGAGACACTCTTCCTTATCCACCGTAACGGTAAGCCCTTCCGGCAACCCGGTAATTTTTACATCTTCGGCATTCTTCCACGAATATGAAATAGGAGAAATCGCTTCGCCCAATTCTACCGACTGATTCAAAAAGCCGATTCCTTTCTTTGCAAATGAAGCATTTTCCGTGTCCCAATCTCCTAAGTAATAGCCTAAATGAGGAGGTTGATTGTAAGCAACATTCTGCCAGGCAACTCCCATACGATAAACGTGATCGTGCATCAGAGTCGTTATTTTATATTCAGTAGGTATCACCGTTGTGAAAACCAACAGGTCGGAACACGTCTTCGAATCCCACAGAATAACCTCTTCGCGCCAGTCGCCAAAGATATCGGCACTCAGGTTGGGAGTGGCTTTGGTAGAATTGCAAGAAGCGGCATTGCTATAATCGGACAGAGTAATCATACGATTCACTTTCGTACCGTTCCACTTGTCTATCTTCACCCCATCCAGCAATTCATCCTGCAAATCACCGTCCCAATATACTCTGAAGTTCACTGAAGGACGATTCTTAGTCGCGATTATATTTCCTTTGCAATCGTACACATTTCCATTGGCCGTAGACCACATTTCAAACCCACGATAGTTCGGGTCGATATCCGCAGCAATGCCACGTCCCACATCCGTTCCGGTCTTCTCGCCGAAGATGACTTCACCCGTTCCGGCGGAATGCATCTCATATCCATAAGCAGCCGTTTTTTCTTCATGAGGTGAAAATACTTCCAGTCCTTCCAAATCGGGATCCAGATCGGAAAGATGAATGGCATCTCCATGCCCTAACCCGGTGCGATAGAGTGTTTTTCCATCATGATCGATGACACAGGCACCATAAACGATCTCATCACATCCATCGCCGTCCACATCGGCTACCGACAAGTTATGGTTTCCCTGTCCGAAAGCACCCGAACCGGATACTTTGGAGTCATGTGCCCACCGCATCGTCAGTTTCGTTCCGTCAAAGTCGTATGCAGTCAGTGAGGTACGTGCATAATATCCACGACACATCACCAGACTCGGTTTTACTCCATCAAGGTAAGCGACACATGCCAGATAACGTTCCGAACGGTTCCCGTATCCATCGCCCCAATCGTTGATATTTCCGCGAAGAGGACTATAGGCAATTGTTGAAATCTCTGCTCCCGTCTGCCCGTTAAAAACAGTCAGATATTCGGGACCATCCACTACGATCCCGGCCTTGCTTCCGGAAGAGCGGTAATCGGCATTAGGATCATCACTGCCCATAATTACAAATTTGCCCTGACCATCGATTGTTCCCGGTGCCGTCTTACAAGCAATTTCGGCCTTGCCGTCACCGTCCAGATCGTATACCATAAACTGAGTATAGTGGGCACCGGCACGGATGTTCTTTCCGAGATCAATTCTCCACATAAAAGTGCCGTCCAATTTATAACAGTCCAGATATACATTTCCCGTATATCCATAGAAAGAGTTATCACGCGAATTGGTAGGATCCCATTTCACTATAATTTCATATTCTCCGTCTCCATCCACATCGCCTACGCTGCAATCATTCGGAGTATATGTGTACTCCTGCCCGTCGGGATACGTTTCACGGGTTTTATCTTTATCTGTCTGAACCACATCATAGGGCAGAGTCACTCCGCCTTCCGGACGTTTCAGAGGAATTTTCTTAAATTGCTCTGCCCATACGGTCACTTCTTTCGTTGTCTCGGTCGTTGTACCATCCAATATTCCTTTAAGGACATAACGGGAATCGACCGTACCGTCTTTATCGACATAATTAGTAGTGGTTAATCCCAGCTACTCGGGAGGCTGAGGCAGGAGAATCACTTGAACAGCCGTAATCTTCACGCCATCCCGGTAGATATCGAAACCTAATTTTCTTGTATCCGTGGCCAGACTGCGCCAAGACAGGAACACACCGTCGGAAGACTTCACGGCAACAACGCCTCTCCCCAACTTTTCCTGGGCCTGCCCCCAAAGAGGCATCATCATGCCTCCAAGGAGCAAAAACCATAATACTATGCTTAATTTCTTCATTCGATCTTACTTATTCAACTTCAAATCATATTTTATAAACCAGTTCTCCTCAGTTGCTTCCAGATTGCTGCCTACAGAAGTCGCAGTAGTATATTTCTCAGCAACCTTATCCGCCCATATCTTACGTGCCTTGTCGCCCCAGCGTCTTGCCGAACGCAACATCGTGTAATAAGTACGTGCTTCACCGGCAGACTCCAATCTCGATTCTTCTACAAGCAGCGAGTCTACCATCCAATGGGCATATTCGGGTTCAACAATCACATCGTTGGTGGTTTCGTCTTCTCCCAATATCCATTCTCCCACAGCCGGTACATTCACACGACCACGAACACCCTGACAATTCAACTGACTTTCTTTGCCTACACACTGATAAAGGCAAATAGGATAGTCAGAGAATGGAGGATCGAACATATTAGCATTCTTATTATAGAGCGAGCCGAAATTCTGTCGGGCAGAAGACTGACCGTTAAGGAATTGCAGTGCTTCGCGATAACGTCCCAATCCGGCGCAGGCTTCGGCCAGCCATAAGTGAATATCAGCAGCTTTATAGTAACACAAGGGTACGTCATTACGATAAATATAATCACTGGTAGTATGAGCCCCCAGGAATTTATAAAAAATCAATCCTTCCGTACTTTCTTTATAAGACTTATTGATACCCCGATATTTCTGGTCATTAGCTCCGCTCTTTTCCCAACGGGTTCCGGCAGCCGCAGCCGGACGCAGATAATATTTATTGGGATAAGTATTAGAGAAATACTCAATTACATGGTTCGTCTGCTTTTTGCTATAATCATAGAAAGCAACGGAGATATGGTCCTGACGATTATACGAGGTCGTTGAAAACAACTGACTCCATGATCCCTCATACTTTGACTTATTCAAAGTAAAACTGGCCTCTTGAGTTCCCCCTGTACGAATGATACTCACACAGTTATCCCATACCTTCTGATAATAAACAGCGTTCTCCTCAGCAGTATTCTCTTTTTTAGTCTTATACAAATACAATTCTGCCAACAAACACTCGGGAGTGGGACAAATACGGTTCCATTCCAATGATTCGGGAGAGTCGCCTTGACCCGGATATAAAGTATTAGACCAACGGATATCTCCTTTCCCATTGACACCATTCATACCCGTTTCAATCAGATCGATGCATTTATCGATAATTCCATCAAACTTAAGCACCGGATATTGAGACAAATCCTGATAAGTGGCCAAAGGATCATCCAGATAAACCGCTTCTCCATAAATTTTAGCAAGCATCAGATATGCCCAAGCTTTGTATCTCAATGCTCCACCTATAATACCATTATAATCACTTGTCGACAATACAGTAGGATACTTCTCTTTATATTCAAATACATGCTCCAGATAGTCATTACTATTCAATATCACGGCATAAAACCCTTTAGGATCGGCCAATGCATTATCAGAGAACGGCTGTTGCAAATCCTTGTAATTATAAACGTCCCACATTTCTACCGGAGCATTAGTAGTAGGTTCCAGCAGGTCTCCACGAAGGCCTTCCAAGAACATTGCCTGATCTACTACATCCTGCACACAGGCAGCCAACCCCATATATCCGGTATACAACTCATAAGAAGTACCGATATAATCTTTTTCCAGCAATGTATCATCCGTATTAGGTGCAAAGAAATCATCGCACCCGGACAACAGGGGAAATAACAAAGCCAGGAAATATATTTTCTTTTTCATAATCTTCACCTTTAATATTAGAATTGAACTTTAAAACCTAACTTCACAGTGCGTGGAGAAGCTATCTTACCGTAATCAAAGCCACGCATAGAGCTATCATAAGAGTACATTGTTTCCGGATCCATACCCAGATATTTGGTAGCAGTAAATAAGTTCTCGGCAGCAACAAACACGGTAGTCCCGGCAAACAGATTAAACTTATAGCTTACCATCAACTCTTTCAGTTTCAAATAAGAAGCATCCTCTATCCAGCGATCAGAGAAGCGACTGTTTTCCATCGGGTCACCGTATACGGCACGAGGAATATCCGTTATCTGGCCTTCATACATCCACCGCCGCGTTACGGAAGTCAACTGATTGGAAAAATCAGACATGGATTCCATGGTACGTCTTACGGCATTATACATTTTATTTCCTTTGCTATAACCAAATACGGCTGATACTGCCAGCCCCTTGTATTGGAAATTAGTATAGAAAGTTCCATAAAAGTCTGGAAGGGCGTTACCCAAATTCACGCGATCCTCCTTATCTATCTTACCATCACCGTTCTGATCGACAAAACGCATATCACCGGCGGCAAAAGCAACCCCGATAGCATCAGTCAATGCCTGTCCGTCTTTTCCGGCAGCAACAACAGCGTCATCCGTTGCAAACACACCATCCGTCTGATAGCCATAGAAAGAGTACAACGGTTGTCCCACTTCAGAAATAACGGCAGAGCCATCACTCATGGAAAGAATCATCGAATTCTCTCCGCCCAAACTCTTCACTTCATTCTTATTGGTAGAAATCGTACCACCTACATACCATTTGAAATCGCGATTCTGAATCAAAGCAAGCTGTGCACCAAATTCGATACCTTTATTAGAAACTTCGCCTAAATTACGGTACATGCAATCCGTTCCATATACCGAAGAAATCGTTACAGGCATAATCAGGTCTTTGCTTCTGCTGTCGAAATAATCCAAAGAGAACGTCAAACGGTTATTAAACATAGCCACATCCAAGCCTAAATTCCAGGTATTTGTTCTTTCAGGGGTAATTTTCACACTGGGTATCCCTGCGCGTACCAATCCGGAAAGCCCTTTAAATACTCTGTTCAAATAGTAATATTCGCCGATAGAAGATGCAAAGCGGCTATTACCGGTCATCACATATTCCGTACGTAAATTCACATCGTTCAAGAAAGTAACATTCTTAAACAATGTATTGCGGATGTTCCAAGCTGCATTGACAGCCGGGTAAAGATAAATACGAGCCGCGTCAGCCCCCACTGCAGATGAACCGTCTGCTGCCAGATTGGCGCCAGCAAAGAATTGATTATTATAATTATACTTCACAGAAGCATTATAATTCATCCAATTCCATTTATTTATATATCCAAAATAGTTACGTCCGATAGATTGCACATTGTTCAGTGTCTTATAATAGTCATTTGCGGTGTTGTATCCACTTCCTGCATTATAATCAATGCTATTCATTGCAATTTGTCCACCCAAAGAGGCGGCAATTGTATGTATATGGGCAATCTTTTTAAGATAAGATAAATTCAAAGCATAATATGTGTTCAATGTCGTTCCTTCTGCCGAACGTACTGTGTTTTTGGCTAACTGATTATCCAAAGGCATGATTGTCATAGAACTCATCCCGGGAACAAATGCATCTTCCTGTTTCAAATTATAATTTAATCCGAAGGTGGCTTTCAGTTTCCAATTCTCATTGATGCGGTATTGCAACCCGGCATCAAGAAGCACATCATAAGCGTGCTCTTTCATTTCGACATCGTTAACGACTGCCAACGGATTACTTACACTATTGTTCACAATCAATGCTCCATCTTCGTCACGAATGGATGCAAAATCGGGCAAAAGGTTATTCTTGTCATCTTTGTTATAAGGCGAAAATAACGGACCTTTGCGTAAAGCAGTCAGAAGAGGATTGGTTTCAAGCACCATTCCCTGCTCGGCCACCCGATTATTAGTATAAGCAAACGAAATGGTCGAGAACAAAGAAACGTTTTTACTCAATGTCACATCTGCATTCATACGGGCATAATATTTCGACGAATTCGTCTCTTCCACTGTTCCTTGTTTATTTTTTACTCCAATAGAAAAATCATATTTAGCAATAGCATCACCACCCTTAATTTTCAATACATTATCCGTAACAAAAGCATTCCGATAAATCAAATCCTGCCAATCAGTATTGTTATTATACAGATACTTGTAATAAAATTCAGGATCATCTTTCAAATACGGAAAAGCATTCAACGCATCAGACATATCTTCATATTTCGTCAAAGCCACATTTCCCATCAAGCTTTTATAATCGTCTACGCCCAATACCGGCAATGTAGAAGTATTCCAGGATAATCCGTATTGGCCTATAAACTCTACTTTAGTATCCAAATCGGCTGCTTTATCCGTTTCAATCATTATTACTCCATTGGAACCTAAAGAACCATACATGGCAGCATCTGCACCTTTCAAAACCGTTATGTTTTCTATGTCCTGAACATTCAGAATATTAAAAATATCCTTGGAGTATCCACCGATAATACCCGATTCATTCATATCAGGCATATAAGGTACTCCATTAACCACGATCAACGGAGTAGAATTGGCAATCATCGTATTCACACCACGGATACTAAAGAAACTGCCTTCCTGGCTCTGTCCGCTTTTTGATATCAATTGAAGCCCCGGAATGTTTCTAAACCCCTCCTCAACGTCTGTCAAGTTTACAGCGGCGATTGGGGCGAACGCCATGACGAGGAATTGACCGCCCAGC
>ENA-OPAG01001375-OPAG01001375.1-human-gut-metagenome-genome-assembly--contig:-NODE-1375-length-12689-cov-3.335840_pt1 | contig 12689 bp, 9 predicted proteins | sample MGYA00241053_ERZ501422 | MGnify/ENA primary metagenome ERZ501422 (study PRJEB25962, sample SAMEA2042619) | human gut metagenome | biome: human gut; feature: human-associated habitat; material: faeces... | reverse complement strand
TTCATAAAAATATAAAGAAAGATAGAGGTACGAAATGAAATTCGTTTTTCGTACCTCTATCTTTCTTTATATTTTTATGAATACTTAATACATTTCCGTCATACAATTAAAATTTACACAGTTGTATGTGTAGATCTATTATCTGCTCCTTCATGGCTTTTCTGGAACAGTTTCTTAAAGCAGGAAACTGCAACCATAAGTCCAAGTGCCATCAGAAGTAAAGCGACGATCAACTGTAATCCATCGATCATAAATACGAATCCACCTGTTACAAAGATCTTTGTAAAGATTCCGATCACGGCCTGTACAAGGGCTGTAAATGTTACAACTAACATGATGCACATAGGTGCGTATAACATCCATCCTTTTCTTCCTGTTGTTAATAAGAAGACAGATAATGCGATCAATACCAAAGATGCTAATAACTGGTTTGCGGCTCCGAATAATGGCCAGATGTTGTTGTATCCACCTAAGCATAATAAGAATCCGAAGAATAATGTGATAACAGTTGAGAAATATTTGTTTGTAAATAGTTTTCTTACCCCTGTAAGATCAGAGCCATCAGCAGCTTCTCCCATGAATAATTCCTGGAATGACATACGTCCGATTCTTGCTACAGAGTCAAGGGATGTTAATGCAAGTGCAGAAACACACATTGTCATAAAGCAAGTAGCTACATGTTTAGGGATTCCAAGTAGTGTTAAGAATCCAGCTACATTTCCTGAGAAGATCTGGAATGGTGTTCCTTCAGGCATTTTACCACCGACAGCTGCTGCACCGACAACAACTAAGGCGATAACACCTAATAAAGATTCTACCATCATAGATCCATATCCAACACAAAGCATGTCTTTTTCATTGCTGACTGTTTTAGATGATGTTCCGGAAGATACCAAACTGTGGAATCCTGAAACAGCACCACAGGCGATCGTGATAAATAATGTAGGGAATAAGCTTTTTCCACCAACATTAAATCCGCTGAATGCTGGTAAGTTCATTGCTGGATGGGCAACAAATACACCAAGAACAGCACCGATGATCATTCCGACTAATAAGAAGGTACTTAAATAGTCACGAGGCTGCATCATTAGCCACATTGGCATAACAGATGCAAGGAATAAGTAAACCATAACGACTGCGATCCAAGTATTTTTTGTAAAATATAATGGGAAGGCAATACCAACGGCTAACATAACGATCAGTAATACAAGTCCTGCAACAAATTCTACTTTCTGGTTTGGTTTTACATATTTTGTGAATAATCCGAAAACAACAGCTCCTAAGATAAATAACATAGAGATAGAAGCAGCGGCAGCGTTTGGTGAACTTTTAGCACCAGTTACTGTAAATCCGTTAAAGGTTCCGGCAACCATATCTGTGAAAGCTGCGATTACAAGTAAAGTAAATAACCAGGAGAACAGAAGAAATAATTTTCTTCCTGTTTTACCAATGTATTTCTCGATCAGGACACCCATGGATTTTCCTTCATTCTTTACAGAAGCGTAAAGAGCTGTAAAATCCTGAACGGCTCCGAAGAAGATACCACCGATCAACAGCCAGAGAAGAACTGGCAGCCATCCAAACATTGCGGCGATGATCGGTCCGGTAACAGGACCTGCACCTGCGATGGATGAAAACTGATGGGAAAATACAACGGCTTTTGGTGTCGGGATGTAATCTTCACCATCTTCATGTGTGTAAGCTGGGGTTTTCGCTTTAGGATCAATTCCCCATGTCTTAGCTAACCAGCGTCCGTAAAGGGCATAACCAGCAACTAATACGACGATTGCGATTGCTACGATTGTTAAGCTATTCATTCTTAATCACTCCTCTTAAAATAAACTCTATCATAAAATAAAATGTATTCAAAACACAGGATACAATAAAAATGAGTAAAAAAAATCTCCTGAAATGCTTGCTCAGCATTCCAGAAGACGAATATTCTCCGCGGTACCACTTCTTTTTATTACTCAAATCGTAATCCCTTAGTCACATCATTTAATGTGCTCCTTGATAACGGAAGGATCCCGGTCGCACTTACTAATGAATTATCATGTTCAGCTGACTGCTCGCAGGGGATATGGATATAAGTTCTTTATTGCCTCACAGCAACCGGCAACTCTCTGGAAAAGAATTCAAATATCGATGTGTCCTGCTCATTGCATTCTGTATTTCGTTGCACTCATAATAGTCCTATAAAAAAAGAATGTCAAGAGAAAATAATGTTCTATTTTTGATACAATCAAGCCATCAAAGCTTTACTTACTTCTTTAAGATTCATGCCGTTAGAACCTTTGATCAGTACGACATCGTTCTTCTTTAAGTAAGTTTCAAGGAAAGCGATCAGTTCTCCGTTAGAAGAAAATGCACGGGTATGAAGAGAAGGATTTTCCTTCCATGCTTCCTCAATATAATGTCTGGAAAGTTCACCAGTGATAAAGAGATCTGTCACTTTTGTTGTAGCGATAAAACGTCCCACTTCTTTGTGGTATTCCGGTGAATCTGGTCCAAGTTCTAACATGTCAGATAAGACAGCAATCTTTCTTCCACGTGTCTTAAATTCAGATAAAATACTTAAACTTGCTTTCATGGAATCTGGGCTTGCATTATACGCATCATCGATCAGAATATAGTCGTTAACGTGGATAATATTCTGTCGCTGACCAGAAAATGTGGATAACTGTGCCTTGATCGCACTCATTGGAACATCATAGCGGAGTCCGATCGCAATGGCAGCTAATGCATTGGATACATTATGCTTTCCAAGTACATTTAAAGTGATAGGTTCTTTCATATCACCATAGTGGAATTCAAATAAAGTCTGTCCACCTTTTTCACGGATTTTTTCTGCACGGTAAGTACAATCATCTGCGAAACCGTAAAATTCATATGGTTTTTTGACATAATCGATATGTTTACGGATCATATCATTATCTCCATTTAAAAATAGGACACCATCTTCAGGCAGACCATTCTGGATATCTAATTTTTCGATACAGATATTGTCTCGGGAACCCATCATCTCAATGTGTGAAACACCAACATTTGTGACAACACCAACGTTTGGATGGATGATATTACCAAGAGTTGTGATCTGTCCCTTTTCACTCATTCCCATCTCAAGAACACCGATTTCATCTTCGGATGTCAGATGATCTAATGTTAATGGAACACCAACTTGACTGTTTTGATTGCCAATCGTTTCAAATACTTTGTATTTGCCCTTTAAAACATGTGCGATCATCTCGCGGGTTGTTGTTTTACCAACACTTCCAGTAACGCCGATGATCGGAAGAGACATTTTATTTCTGTAATAGGCAGCAATCTGCTGCATGGCTGTCAAAGTATCAGGAACTTTGATGTATGGAGCATTTCCTGAAGCTTCTGTATGTTCTTGTGTTAAGCAGGCACCGCCTTCTTTTAATGCATTAGGAATAAAAATATGGGCATCAACACGTTCTCCGATGATCGGTACAAATAAAGTGTTAGGACCGATTTCCATAGAATTCGTACTTAAGTGGTCAATCTTCATGGAAGGATCACCACATAAAAGTGTTCCGTCTGTTGCTTCTAAAATGTCTTGAATTGTTATATTCTCCATAGAAAACCTCGTTTCTTTCACTGTTAGATTTCAGCATAGGTGTGATTGATGATAACGGTTTAAAAAATTTATGCTGTTATCTACAGATTATAGCATAAAATGAAGTTGTATGATAAAATGATAGCCAGAAAATACAAAAAACATATTAGAAAAGAGGGTTCATGAGTTTTACACATTTACATGTCCATACAGAATACAGTCTGCTGGATGGTTCCAGTAAGATCAAGGAGCTAGTTCATCAGGCAAAAGAGCTTGGCATGGACAGCATTGCGATCACCGATCATGGAGCGATGTACGGAGTGATCGATTTTTACAGGGCAGCGAAAGCAGAAGGGATCAAACCGATCATTGGATGCGAGATTTATGTAACAACTGGTTCGAGATTCGATAAAGAAGCCAGTCAGGGAGATAAAAGATACTATCACCTGGTACTTCTTGCCCAAAATGACACGGGTTACCATAACTTGATGAAGATCGTTTCCAGGGGGTTTACCGAAGGATTTTATTACAAGCCACGAGTAGATTATGAAGTTCTGGAAGAATACAAGGAAGGTCTGATCGCATTAAGTGCATGTCTTGCTGGGGAAGTTGCAACTTATATCCGTGAAAATAACTACGAAAAAGCAAAGAATACGGCGTTGAGATTACAGGATCTTTTTGGAAAAGACAATTTCTTCCTGGAACTGCAAGATCACGGAATTCCAGATCAGACAAAAGTAAACACGGCACTGCTTAAGATGTCAAAAGAGACAGGAATTGATCTGGTTGCTACAAATGATATTCATTATACATTTAAAGAAGATGCCGAGGCACACGATATCCTGCTTTGTATCCAGACGGGGAAGAAAGTGCAGGATGAAGACCGTATGCGTTATGAAGGAGGTCAGTATTATTTAAAATCTCCGGAAGAAATGCAGAGATTGTTCCCATATGCAAGAGAAGCGATCGAGAATACAGGCAAGATTGCCAAACGTTGTAATGTTGAAATCGTATTTGGAGAACAGAAAGTGCCAGAATATGATGTGCCAGAAGGATACACTGCAGTTACGTATCTGAACCATTTATGCGAAGAAGGCTTAAAACGTCGTTATCCGAATATTACAAAAGAATTAAGAGAGCGGCTGGATTATGAATTGAAAACTATTGAAAATATGGGATATGTTGATTATTTTCTGATCGTATGGGATTTCATTCATTATGCAAAAGAACATGGGATCGCAGTGGGACCTGGTCGTGGTTCCGCAGCCGGAAGTATCGTTTCTTACTGTTTGGAGATCACAGATATCGATCCGATCCGGTATCAACTGCTGTTTGAACGTTTCTTAAATCCAGAACGTGTATCCATGCCCGATATCGACGTGGATTTCTGTTATGAGAGAAGACAGGAAGTCATTGATTATGTTGTAAGAAAATACGGGAAAGATCAAGTAGTACAGATCATCACTTTTGGAACTATGGCTGCAAGAGCCGTGATCCGTGATGTCGGAAGAGTTTTGGATATTCCATATGCAAAAGTAGATGGAATATCAAAGATGGTTCCAAATGAATTAAATATTACGATCGATAAAGCATTAAAGATCAGCAAGGACTTGAGAAATGCTTATGAGCAGGACGAAGAAACACATTATCTGATCGATATGTCGAAGAGACTAGAAGGACTTCCAAGACATGCCTCCATGCATGCAGCTGGGGTCGTGATCGGTAAGACAGCGATTGATGAATATGTGCCATTAGCAACAGGTGCAGATAACGCAGCTGTTACTCAGTTTACGATGACAACGATTGAAGAACTTGGTCTGTTGAAGATGGACTTTTTGGGACTTCGTACATTAACAGTCATTCAGGATGCAGAGAAAATGGTGCGAAGAAAAGTGCCGGATTTTGATATCACGAAAATTGATCCGACAGACAAAGAAGTTTATGAGATGATTGGAAATGGTCATACAGAAGGTGTGTTTCAGTTGGAAAGTTCAGGAATGAAGTCATTTATGAAAGAACTAAAACCACAGAATATGGAAGATATCATTGCTGGAATTTCTTTGTATCGACCGGGACCAATGGACTTTATTCCACGATACATTGAGGGAAAGAATCATCAGGAAAGCATACATTATGAATGTGAACAGATGGAAGAGATTCTGGAGCCAACCTATGGATGTATCGTTTATCAGGAACAGGTTATGCAGATCGTTATGAAACTAGCCGGATATACGCTTGGACGAAGTGACCTTGTACGTCGTGCGATGTCCAAGAAAAAAGGCGATGTCATGATCAAAGAACGACAGAATTTCGTTTATGGAAATGAAGAAGAAGGAATTCCAGGATGTATCAATAACGGTATTGATGAAAAGACAGCGAACCAGATCTGGGATGAGATGTTAGACTTTGCAAAATATGCATTTAACAAATCTCATGCGGCAGCATATGCAGTAGTTGCCTATCGTACAGCCTATTTAAGATGCCATTATCCAGTAGAATTTATGGCAGCCTTGTTAACCTCTGTTCTTGGAAATACAAACAAGATTTCAGAATACAGTTATGCCTGCAAGAAGTTAGGAATTAAGATTTTGCCACCAGATATTAACTATGGAGAGGGTGCGTTCTCTGTAGACCATGGAAATATCCGCTATGGACTGACTGCGATCAAGAGTCTGGGACGGCCAGTCATTGAAGCGATCATAAGAGAACGAAATTTAAATGGACCATACAGAGATTTTAAAGATCTCGTGGAACGATTATCAAGCAAAGAGATCAATAAACGAACTGTAGAAAATCTGATCAAATCGGGAGCTTTAGATTGTTTTCATGTAACAAGAAAGCAGCAGATGATCGTCTACGCCAGTGTGATCGATAGTATCCAGAAAGAACGGAAAAATGAGATCGCAGGACAGATGAGTCTGATGGATCTTCTTGGAGAAGAAGACCAGCAGTCTTTTCAGATTTCCTATCCAGATGTTGGGGAATATGAGAAAGAGCAGAAACTTGCCATGGAAAAGGAAGTGCTTGGGATCTACGTCAGTGGACATCCTTTAGAGGATGATATAGAACGCCTTGAACGAAGTGTAACAGCACATACTTCTGATTTTGTGATCGATGAAGAAACAGGAAAGACAAAGATTCACGATCGGGAAAGCTGTATCATTGGCGGTTTGATCAGTGAGATGAGTGTGAAACTTACGAAGAAGAATCAGAATATGGCATTTATCACACTGGAAGACTTAAGAGGAACCGTGGAAGTTGTCGTATTTCCAAGACAGTATGCGACATATCAGTCTCTTTTAAGAGAAGATGCCAAAGTATTTATCAAAGGAACAACACAGATTTCTGAAGAAGAAAGCAAAGTCATATGTAATCAGATCATCAGTTTTGAGGATAGCAGACAGGAATTATGGGTACAATTTGCGGATAAAGAAGCATTTTTTAAAGAAGAGGATGCATTAAAAGGTATTTTAACTTCCTATCCCGGTAAAAATCCAGTGGTGATCTATTGCAAAACAGAACGTGCTGTGAACCGTCTAGGGAGAGATTATATGGTTTCTGGTGACGAGAATTTATTATTTGATCTCGAAAAACGATATGGAAAAGAAAATATTCGGGTTAGATCGTTAGGAATATAACAAAGACTATTGAAAAATTTCTTTAAATGGATTAGAATAAAAGCCAAGTTAAGAATTGTATGGATTAATAATTGGAGGATATTGCAAATGGGAAAACCAAACATTAAAACAATTGGAGTTTTAACAAGTGGTGGAGATGCACCTGCTATGAACGCAGCAGTGCGTGCCGTAGCCAGAATTGGTAAAGAAAGAGGATTAAAAGTCAAGGGAATCCGTAAAGGTTACAATGGACTGTTAAACGAAGACATCATCGATTTAACACCAACAGAAACAGCCGATACGATCTTCCGTGGAGGTACAATCCTTTTCACAGCCAGATGTGAAGAATTTAAGACAGAAGAAGGTCAGAAACGTGGTGCTGAGATCTGTAAAGCACATGGAATCGACGGACTGGTAGTTATTGGTGGAGACGGTTCTTTCCAGGGAGCTAAGAAGTTAGCAGCGCTTGGAATCAACACGATCGCTGTTCCAGGAACGATCGACTTAGATATCGCATGTACAGAATATACGATCGGATTCGATACAGCTGTTAACACAGCGATGGAAGCGATCGACAAGATCCGTGATACATCAACATCTCATGAAAGATGTAGTATCGTAGAGGTTATGGGACGTGGAGCTGGATATATCGCATTATGGTGTGGTATGGCAACAGGAGCAGAAGATATCCTGATCCCAGAAAGCTTTGATGGAAACCTTCCTAAGGTAGAACAGCAGATCATCGAACATTTACTTCGTAACAGAGCAAAAGGTAAGACACATCATATGGTAATCAATGCCGAAGGTGTTGGACATTCTTACAGTATGGCGAAGAGAATCGAATCTGCAACAGGTATTGAAACACGTGCTACGATTCTTGGACATATGCAGCGTGGTGGAAGCCCAACAGCAAAAGACCGTGTATACGCTTCTATGATGGGTGCTTACGCAGTTGACTTATTATGTGCAGGAAAGACAAACCGTGTTGTTGGATACCAGAACGGAAGATTCATGGATATGGACATTGACGAAGGACTCGCAATGACAAAAGATATCGATGAATATCAGCTTCAGATCGCACATTTATTAGGAAAATAAATAAAACATGATCTTAGAGGAATCCTGTTTATCTAGGATTCCTCTATTTCTCTATATAGGAGCATTATTTTATGAAAGAGTTACGACCGGTACAGGTCATATTGCTTGGATTTTTAATTACAATATTTGCAGGATCGATACTGCTTGCACTGCCGATCGCAACACAAAGCGGGCAGGCAACGCCTTATATTGATGCATTATTTACAGCAACAACATCTGTGTGTGTGACGGGTTTGATCGTTGAGACAACAATGACACATTGGAGTATATTTGGGCAGGCAGTGATCATATTGCTTGTACAGATCGGAGGACTTGGTGTCATTACGATCACAACCGGAATGTTTTTTATGCTTCGAAAGAGGATCACTCTTGGAAATAGAATGTTGATCCAGGAGTCTATGGGTCTTAATACAATGACAGGTTTAGTTCCATTAGTTAAGAAGATTCTGATCGGGACAGGGATCATAGAAGGAATTGGAGCAGTTCTTTATGCGACTCAGTATGTGCCGGAATTTGGCATTGGATATGGAATATGGGCAGCAATCTTTAATTCAATCTCGGCATTTTGTAATGCAGGAATGGATATTGTAAGAGACGACAGTCTGCGAAGCTATGTAACGAATCCAGTTATGAATTTTACGACAATGGGGCTGATCATCCTGGGAGGTCTTGGATTTGTTGTATGGAAAGATCTTTGGCAGGGATTCAAAAAGATCGTAAAAGATAAAGTTCCTGTAAAAAGGATGATACAACAATGGAGATTTCAGACCAAGATCGTGTTATCCATTACGTCATTTTTGATCTTGTTTGGTACAATATTGATCTTTCTGTTTGAATATCATAATCCAGCAACTATGGAGAGTCTGTCATTGCCACAGAAGATACAGGCATCACTGTTTCAGTCTGTGACGACACGTACCGCAGGGTTTGAGACGGTAGCACAGGCCGCATTGACGGATGCATCTTCGCTGGTTTCTATGTTTTTGATGATCATCGGAGGATCACCAACTGGTACTGCAGGCGGTGTCAAGACAGTGACATTCACAATTCTTGTATTTTGTGTGCTCTCTGTGGCAAAACAAGAAGAATCAATTACGTTATTTAAACGAAGAGTTCCACAGAATCTGTTGTCGAAGGCACTTGCGATCATTGTGATCAACCTGATCGTGCTGATGACATCTGTGTTATTGTTGTTGGTATTTGATCACGGGACTTTTATGGATTCATGCTATGAATGTGTATCAGCACTCGCGACAGTTGGTTTAACCAAAGGATTGACACCGAATTTGACAATCGCAGGGAAAGTGATTATCATCATTACCATGTACTTAGGGCGTGTCGGACCGATTTCTATGGCGATCGGTTTTTCACAGAAGAATAAGAAAAAGATGGTCATGTATCCGGAACAGGATCTGATCTTATAAGTGAAATAGATTCACATTATAACATGATATCGCAACGGAGGTAACGGAGAAGAATGAAGAAGTCAGTTGCAGTTTTAGGACTCGGAAAGTTTGGAAGCAGCATCGCAAGGTCACTTGCTAAAGGTGGAGCAGAAGTACTGGCAGTTGATAAAGATGAGGATCTTGTAAGAGATATCGCAGATAAAGTAACTTGTGCAGTCTGTGTGGATATATCTGATAAAGAAATGATGAACAACATCGGATTGGAAGGAATGGATGCAGTTGTGATCGCAACGGCAGAGCATTTAGATTCCAGTGTTATGGCATTGATGATCGTCAAAGAGATCGGTGTGCCATATGTTCTTGCGAAGGCAGACGGAACTTTAAAAGGAGAGATATTAAAACGTGTTGGAGTCGATGAGATTGTTTATCCAGAAGAAGAGATGGGAGCAAGGATCGCAAACAATCTGCTTGGAGGAAGTATGACAGATCTGTTTGATCTTTCTGCAGACACAAGTATCGTTAAAGTACCAGCAAGAAAAGAATGGATCAACAAATCATTAGTAGACATTAATTTCCGTGGAAAATATAACGTTAACGTCATCGCGATCGAAGGAGAAGGTGGTGTTGACGGGGCTCCAGATCCAACGAAACCGATCAAAGATGAGGAAAATCTTGTGCTGATCGGTAAGAAAGAAGATCTGGTCAAATTAAGAAAATAATAGATCGGAGGTGGATAAGAATATGATCACAACCACTCAGAATAAGCAGATCAAACAGATCATCAAATTAAAGAAGAGTGCAAGAGAAAGAAGAAAACAAGAATTATTTCTTGTAGAGGGAATTCGTATGTTTACAGAGATCCCAGAAGAATATTTATATAAAGTCTATGCATCTGAAGATTTTTATAACGAACATAGAGTGATTTTTGAACATATGGATGTGGAATTGGTATCACCTCAAGTTATGAAAGAGATTTCCGATACGATGACACCACAGGGAGTTCTTGCACTGGTGAAGATGATGAAATATTCTTTAGAAGATCTTCTAGAACAGGAAAAACCATTATTTCTGGTGCTTGAGAATCTTCAGGATCCGGGGAATCTCGGGACGATCCTTCGAACAGGAGAGGGTGCAGGGATCAATGGTGTTATCATGAGTCATGATACAGTAGATATTTATAATCCAAAGGTTACGCGCTCCACGATGGGATCAATATTTCGTGTGCCATTTGTCTATGTCGATGATCTTTTAGAAGTTGCAGAAACGATGAAACAAAAGAATATCATCACGTATGCAGCACATCTCAATGGAACAGACTATACGAAGGAAGATTATCAAAAAGGAACCGCATTTTTCATTGGCAATGAGGGAAATGGTCTGACAGATAAGTTGACAGACAAAGTACAAAAGAAGATCAAGATTCCAATGTGTGGTAAGGTAGAATCATTAAATGCAGCCATGGCATCAGGCCTTTTAGTTTATGAGGCAAGACGCCAGAGACAGGGGGTGGATTAAATGTATGCAGTTTATTGGCTGATCGCATCCGCGGTATTTTTACTTGTTGAGATTATGACACTTGGACTTACAAGTATCTGGTTTGCAGGTGGAGCCGTTGTTGCAGCGATCGTAGCACTATTTGGTGTTCCATTTTGGGTACAGATGTTGATATTTATCGTGGTAACATGTCTGTTGTTTGCACTGACAAGACCAGTTGCCAAACGATATTTAAACAGCAAGGTGCAAAAAACGAATACCGATGCATTGATCGGACAGACAGCACTTGTCAAAGAAACGATCAATAACATGGAAAGCAAAGGGTTGGTTCAGTTAAATGGCCAGGATTGGACTGCGAGAAGCTTTGAGGCTGGAGAGATCATTCCAGAAGGCAGCGAAGTGATCGTAAAAGAAATCCGAGGCGTGAAACTGATCGTAGAAAGAGAGGTATAAGATGATTATGTCGATTATTTTATTTATTATTGTTATCGCATTGCTTGCGATGATCATTTCATCCACAGTGCGTATCGTGCCGCAGGCACATGCTTATGTTGTAGAACGACTGGGTGCTTATCAGGGAACATGGTCTGTAGGACTTCATGTCAAAGTCCCATTTATTGATCGTGTTGCAAGAAAAGTCAACTTAAAAGAGCAGGTTGTGGATTTCCCACCACAGCCAGTTATCACAAAAGATAACGTTACAATGCAAATTGATACTGTTGTTTATTATCAAATTACCGATCCACGTTTATTCACATATGGAGTTGATCGTCCAATTAACGCTATTGAAAACTTAACAGCAACTACTCTTCGTAATATTATTGGGGATCTTGAATTAGATGAAACTTTAACATCTCGTGATATTATTAATTCACGTATGAGAAGTATTCTTGATGAAGCAACTGACCCTTGGGGCATTAAGGTTAACCGTGTTGAACTTAAAAATATTATTCCGCCGAGAGAAATTCAGGACGCAATGGAAAAACAAATGAAAGCGGAGCGTGAAAGAAGAGAAGCTATACTTCGTGCAGAGGGTGAAAAGCAATCACGCATTCTTGTGGCAGAGGGCCATAAGGAATCAAAAATTCTTGAAGCGCAGGCAGATAAGCAATCGGCAATCCTTGCCGCAGAAGCTGAAAAAGAAGCTAAAATCAGAGAAGCAGAGGGTGAAGCAGAAGCTATTGCCAAGGTGCAAAAAGCAACGGCAGATGCAATCAAAATGCTTAATGAAGCAGATGCAAATGAGTCTGTTCTTAAGCTCAAAGCACTCGAAGCTTTCGCAAAAGCTGCCGACGGTCAGGCAACAAAAATCATTATTCCGTCAGAAATTCAAGGCATTGCAGGCCTTGCCGAAGGCATAATTGAATCTGTCAAAAAATAAAACACAACTAAAAAAGCGTTGGGATAAATTTCTACACGCTGGCAGATTTTGGATAAAGCGAGATAAATTTTGTATTTTGTGAGTGGGAGCTGTACGACGGTACTGCCCCCGGG
>ENA-OPAG01001374-OPAG01001374.1-human-gut-metagenome-genome-assembly--contig:-NODE-1374-length-12689-cov-13.273785_pt1 | contig 12689 bp, 9 predicted proteins | sample MGYA00241053_ERZ501422 | MGnify/ENA primary metagenome ERZ501422 (study PRJEB25962, sample SAMEA2042619) | human gut metagenome | biome: human gut; feature: human-associated habitat; material: faeces... | reverse complement strand
CATGGGACAGATGGGTGGAAACTACAACTATGATTCGGTAATGGATGTGCAGTGGGAATTCGGTTTCGGATTGAGTTACACGACCTACAGCTACTCAAATCTGAAAGTCGACAAGTCCTCGTTTACTGCCGATGATGTGCTGACTGTCAGCGTCGACGTAACCAATACCGGAAAAGTAGCCGGAAAAGAAAGCATACTTCTCTATTCCAAAGATTTGGTTGCAAGCAGCACTCCCGACAATATCCGCCTGCGCAACTTTGAAAAAGTAGCTCTTAATCCGGGTGAAACCAAGACCGTAACAATGAAACTGAAGGGAAGTGACCTTGCTTTTGTTGGTTACGATGGCAAATGGCGCCTGGAAAAAGGTGATTTCAAGCTGAAGTGTGGTAACCAATGGACCGACTTGCAGTGTAGCGAAACAAAAGTTTGGGATACACCTAACCGCTAATCTACGAATAAGGAATTTCTTTCAAAAATTCATAAGTCGATAAAACCTCCCCCGCCTGTCGCAAGAATTAAATTTATTCCACGGCAAAGGCGGGGGATTTTTTGTACAAATTATTTTTTTATTTGTACAAATTTTCAGAAAACATCGAGAGAAATAAAATCAGATATGCCGGCCTTTCCCGTTCCAAAGCCTTATATCTTTATTTTATAGACATTATTCATGCTTTTTTGCCCTTCACGCCCTTCACAAAAAGAAATAACGGTGTATTCTAACATCCCCAGATTCCATTTCGATTGTCACATTCTTCCTAAAAAGAAAGGGGGACATCTTCCTAAATATCCTATTACTGAACTCTCAAGGAAAGACCCAATTTTTAGTAAAATCATCATACAAACCAGTTTCACAAGTAATTACTTATTGTAAAAATTTAACAGGTAAATCATCTGATTATCCAATATATAGCTATATTTGTGTTTAGATAGTAAAAAAACATTCCTATAAAATCAAAGAAACCAACGTTATATCTAATCAGACCTAAATCCTTCTCTCCATCTATGAAAAGACAAAATCTTGCAGTAATTATTCTGCTTATCATCGGTATACTGCCGTTAGCTGCACAAAACGAAACCTCCTCCTCCTCACAAAAGGAAATACAAAAAATAACATCCGTACGGCATCCGTTCCTCATGTCGTTTTCCATCGGCCCCAATTTCAATACCGGAGGAAGTGACTATCCGGAATATTTCGGCTCACGTGCAGATGTTGCTACCCAATTCGACTGGCGGATGTCCGTAGGATTCGCACGCCATTGGAATGCTTATCTGGATATCGGACTGAGTTTTTTCAAAATCCGGACTGACGATTTGTCGACCAACATCGCCCAAGCCTTAGGTGATAAATTGTTTCCCGGATTGAGCAAAATAAAACCTGCTGCAAGTATAGGTATCGGTTATACGGCAGAAATGGGCAGATGGCAGTTAATGCCAAGAGTCGGTATAGGACGCATGAGTGCCGGAGGCTCTGAAAAAACTCAAACCATCGAAGAAACAACATACAAGCTTGAGATAAGCCGCTCGTCTACATTCCTCAACCCCGGAATAGCAGCAGGTTACCGTACCTCCAATCTGTGCAGCATTATTCTGGATGTCAGCTATCGTTGTCCATTACAAGACTGTAAAACGACCTATACTGTTACAGAACCCGATCTGACCTCTACAACAAAAACCGTAAATTCCCGCTCATGGGCAAACGACCTCAGCGTTTCTGTCGGTATTCAGTTGCATATGAGATTGGACAAAAAAAGATAAAAGCAAAAATTTTCCCCAGCCGGACCAAAATCCAGCCGGGGAAAACAATAACCAGAAAACCGGAAAGATAATCAAGAGAAGCAATTACTTAATTATCCTTGGTATATTCTTCGATGTCACGAATGGCCTCCTTTGCTTTACGCCGTACATGGATACAATGAAAAACACCTCCGGCAGCTCCCAAAACAAAGCCAACACTTCCTCCGTAGCATATCATTTCGCCTCCAACTTTCGGATAACTTTCAAACATAAACCAAACAATCCAGCACAAAGCAAACGGAATGCCGAAATAAAGCCACTTCAGATTCAGTTGGTTCATGCGTACCAACGCCTTACTGATATCCAACAAATTGCCTGCCGATATACAATCGATACTAACTCCCTTGTGACTATATCGCTGGTAAAATCCGGCTATAATCAAAAAAACGGAAGTAAAGACGCAGAAAATCCACGAATATCCCATCAGCAAGAAAAATGTATTACAGTAAACAAGCGCAAAGACTATCAAAAAATACATGAACTTCTTCTTCCGGTTGATATAGGAAACCTTATCCTGTGTAGAATGTCTGATTAAGTTCTCACTAACAATTATTTCTTTGGCCAGCTTGTCCTTCAGCAAATGAATCTGTTGCTTCATCTCGTCTAACTCAAATTTATCTGCATGATTTTCCATGATAGTACATTTTAATGGTTCGACATTTTTTTCAATTCCTCCTTGATACGATACAAACGTACAGATACGTTCTTGGTAGATATTCCGACAATCGCTCCTATTTCTTCGTAGCTCATGTTTTCAAGCCACAACAAAACGATAGCACGATCGAAAGGGTTCAGCCGGTGAATGCGGTCGTAGAGCAGACGAATCTGTCGGGAACTCTCATCTTTATCCTCAAAAAGATTGATGTCCATAGTCAGAGGAACAACAGCCCGCCTTTTCTTTTTCCGCTCACATGAAATGCAAGTATTAAAACTCACCTTCCAAATCCATGTATTGACGTTGCTGAGATTCTTAAAAGAATCATATCCTTTCCAAAGATTGATAAGTACTTCCTGAAAGAGATCGCTCACTTCATCGGAATCCTTCGAGAACATAAAACATACAGTATAAATGGTACTTTTATGTTCTTTCACCATTTGCGCAAATGCAGTATCCAATATTTCCATATCGTATGAATTTATTTTTTGACCATTAGACGCCTATACTATCACAAAAACTACACAAAAGTAGATACTTTTTTAAAGAAGATACATATTACGCATGATATCTACTCTCAACTTATCTACCTATTCAATCATCCTCATCGTCATCTCCCGACAAATAAGTCAGGAAAGCCGAACGACGTAAAGGTGGATAAGGTGTCAAACTACCTTTTAAACCATACCACAACACTTGATTAAATTCCACATCCGGAACATTATCTTCAATTGTAAAATCATACTTTTCACATATAGCTTGCCATTTACTATGCTCGTGATTCACTTCATTCATATCAACCTGAGCAGGCAGACAGTCGAAAGAAGTCGTATCAGCTTCTGAAGTAAAGCAACGCCACATCAAGCGTGCTCCTGCATCGTGTTGAGTCATCGGAGGCAAGCCCAATATTCTTTCCATAGTAAGCAACATAGAAGTAGTCGTATAAGGCGTATGGTCTACAAATCCTCGTTTGACAAATCCACCGGCAAGATAAGCCGTACTACGATGAGCATCCACATGATCGGAACCATTCTGAGCATCGTCTTCAATAATAAAAACAGCCGTTTCCTTCCAAATAGGAGAATGGCTCAGGTAATCGATCAGCATTCCTACGGCAAGGTCATTATCCGCCACATGCGCATAAGGAGTCGGACGATGCAACTTCATACCTTCAGTATGGTCGTTACCTATACGAATCGTATTGAAACGGGGTACACATCCTATCGCAAGCAATGAATCGAAATCCGCCTTCCAGACATTGATACGAGCCGTATCACGAACATCCAAGGTAAAAGGAGCAAATGCAGGACAGAAATGTCCCTTAAGTGAAGGAATGGATGCCACAACACCTGCTTTGGTCTGGTTGACAAACTCTCCATAAGAACGATAGCTGACTCCATGAGCCTGACACAAATCCCAAAAGAAACCCGTTTTATTGTTCCCCATGTGATGACCGCCTTCACCGGAATAGACATCCCCGCGTCCACTGTAATTGGTAGGCCATGTCTTTTCCAGATAATCGTTCGCATACCCTCCCATAGTCCAATTGTGTCCGTCACAACTCACTTCCGCATTGACATAAAAGTTATCCAGCAAGACAAACGTTTCTGCCAGCTTATGCTGATTGGGAGTAACCTTCCGCCCAAAAAGAGTCAGTGTAGAATCCCCGTTTCCTTCGGGTAAATCACCTAAGACCTGATCGTAGGTACGATTTTCCTTGATGACATAAAATACATATTTAATAGGACTGGCTTGCGACGCATCGACAGGTATCGGATTTCCCGGTTCTATACAATCCTGATCCGCCCGGTTCGTTTGGAAAGGAGTATTATCGAAAACCTGCCGGGTGTAACGCTCAAGTTGTGCTTCATCGGGCATATCGATGATGGAAAGAGCTCCTAAAAAGAGTCCGGCAATATACTGAACATTCTTCGTATGATTGAGATCTCCCTTATGATGTTCAAACTGTTGCTGACGCGAAATAGGACGAGGACCTTCCGGATTTGCCTGTGAAGACAGGCCCTTTCCATTTGTCACCCACAACTTGTTGCCTGTACATTTTACATTGGTAGGATACCATCCTACCGGAATGAAGCCCATGGCACGACTTTGTCCGGGACGACTGATATCGAACAATGTAACGCAATTATTATCGGCATTGGCTACAGACAGCACACGTCCATGGCCTGCAAGACACAGCCCGTTAGTCGTACTGCCGGAAAGCGCATCATGGTATATGGCTGCATTGAGTGTTTCCTCTACACGACAGGTTCCAAGATTAACGACCGACACAGTATTGTCATTAGCATTGGCTACAAACAGACGCTTGCCGTCAGCATCAAGACATATCTCATTGGGATGACTGCCCACCGGAATGCGATGGATAAACTGTTGCCCTGCTACATCCCATACCAACACTTCATCAGCTCCCCAGCACGAGATATAAGCATATTTCCCCGTTCTGGAAAAAATCACTTCATACCCCTCGCCTCCTAACGGTACCTTATTCTCCAGTTTTTTCGATACCGTATCGTATATATAAAGACTGTTATCCCAGCGAGTAACGACATAAAGCAGATGTTGATCGGGATGCATGGCAATGCCTGCGGGAGAAATCTGTTCGGGCCAGGGTTTTCCCATCACAATACTATCACTCAATGTAAGATTACCCTGATCTGATATGGAAAAGATTTTAATTTTGTTTTCATTTCCTGCCGATGCATACAAACGCGTATTGTCATTCGAAAAGCACAATCCATACCAGCTACTTGAAATCGAAACATCGGCACAAGGTTTTTCGTGTACAACATCAATCAGCTGTATACACTGGCGTCCGTAACCATTATTGGTGACAGCCAGCCAACGCCCGTCGGGAGATAATGCCATATTAAGCGGAAGATCGCCCAATGGAATATGTTTACCAGCTGGAGTCAACCGCCATCCGTTCGGCAACATGACAGGATTCTGCACTGCCTGCCCCCACACTGCGGCAACCGATAGCCAGGGTAAAAATAACAGAAGGAGCTTCTTGCCCCAATAACTTCTGTGTATCCCGTTTGCAAAACAATTCATTTTCAAATGAGTCTTGATAAAAAATTAAAAATTCAGAAAACAACACAACCGACAGACCACACAGAGTCTGCCGGTACAAAAAAGGTTTTATAAATAAAATCAGAAGGAATATTTTGCACCGATCTGAATTTGCCAAGGTGTACCCGAAGGAGTTACGATACCTGCATTTGTCCGAACATTATATACGAACTCTTTCTTCTGCTGGTCAAAACCTGTAATCGTATACAAAGTCTGTTTTCCCAAAGCATGAGAAAGTCCCCAGTTCTTATTCAGCATATTGGCTACATTAAACATATCGACCGCAAGCTGAAGGGTGTGCTTATTACGGAAAGCAATATCCTTGGTGATACGTACATCCCATGTACCATAAAATTTGTTCACACCTCCATTACGTTCGGCAACCTTGCCTTTATTTTTGCGCAAATAATCTTTAAACGAATCTTCCACTTCCGGATTTTCAAGCAGATTGATCAATCCTTCCCGAATATTTTGCGGAACAGACGGATCTTCCCAATCGAATATATAAGCCAAATCGTTTGTACTTACAAAATCACCATTGACATTACCTGTAATGGCAGAGAAGCGTGTACCACCAATACCCGAAAAACGTACACCGATGTTCATTCCCCAGAATGAAGGTGTCGTACCATAAAATACGACCTTGTGTCGCCACTGGTTATCAGAATAAGACATCTTACTCAAATCACGCGGATCGTCTACTACCATCTGATACAACGTAGCCGAATTGGCAACGTTTCCGTTGTAAGATGTATTGTCGTGTGAATCATTCCAGCTATAACTGAAAGTAAGCTGTCCGTCTTTGAAATAGCGCCATGAACCGTCTACTACAAACGTATAAGTATTCACCTTACCCTTGCTGACCAACTCCAGTACACGACCCAGTTCTGTATATTTACGACCTTGCATCCAGTCGGTTTCTCCTTTTGCCGTAATCGTTTCGGCAGGAACATACACTCCACGATTACCTTCATTTGCCAGACGGAAATAAGGCTGATCCACCATATTACGGTCGATATACATATAGTTATTACGGCCATTAGTTCCGAAGAACGACAAACCTACCCGCAAATTATCATTGAAGAAATGTGTATACGAAAGATTATACTTATAAGCCACCGGAACTTTCACATCACTTGAGTTGACATTGATGGTACCGATTTTCTGAATACCCAACTGATCAAACAATTCCATGCCCGGTGCTTTGGAAGGATCTTTACGATAAGTGATGAAATCGGCTGTAGGAAGTTTATAATCCGTCGAACGGATATCGACAGAATATACTTTCATGCCATTAAACTCAAGATTGTTAATCATTGAATAGTTATTCAAGGCTGATCCCATGATACCACCTCCTATACGTAAGATATCGGTGTGCTGGTCATTGATATCCCAAGAGAACTGTATACGAGGCTGCAACTGAAAGCCTTTTACCTTGTTAGCCGTACTGATATCCATGAGTTGCTTCAGTGTTGGATTTTCCTCAGGATTGCTGAAATAATACGTATATTCACCCCGTAAACCTACCGTCAAATCGGCACCTTTAAAAAGTCCCAACTTTCCTTGAGCATAAAGAGCCGAATTAAGTACAGTTTGTTTTACTGTAGGATCGCCTACAGGTACCTCACGCGCATAACGATAAGGCGTGTTATTCTCGAAAGCCTCCATTCCGTTATAATAGAAACGACCATTCATTTCACTGGTAGCCAACGAATTCAGATACTGAACTTGTACATCTGCTCCAAAAGTATAATCTACTTTATCGGTATCCCAGTAGAAATTGTTAACCGCCTGTACGGTGTGATTCTTAAACTGTTCCGGTAAATAACGTTGTCCACCCAACTGTAAAGAACCTGCACTTTCTACATTTTCTACAATAGCCCGGGGAATATTGGAAGAAGGAAGTAACTCATTTGGAAATCCATGATCCATCTGATACAAATATTGTACTTTTAACTCATTAGTAGCACGAGGAGTTACAATCGTACGCAACGTAGCCAATAAACTATTATCTGTTGAAAGATTACTACCATATACTTCATAAAGATTGATATTACTATTATCATTCGTACCATGATTATTCATATCACGGTTAAAAATTTCACGAACCGTCAACAAATTAGTAGGATTGAGCTGCCAGTCAAAACGAGCCATCAACGAAGTAGAATTACGTTTCTTATCGAACGATCCAACTTGCGGAGAGTCAGATACCCCATACTGATCACGAGCAATCTGCAAAAATTTATCCAAAGTCTCCTTTTTAATACCTAAACGGTCCTCATCTGCTGGACTATTAATATCAGCTATTTCCAAGGGACGAGAATCATATTGCTGGTCCCAAGCAATGAAGTAATGCAAACGGTCTTTCACAATGGCTCCACTCAATGTAACACCAAACTGTGAGACCGAATAAGGATCATCCGTACGTTGTCCACGAGTATTAAAAGGACTTGACAAATAGTCACCACGCTGATACACAAATGCCGAACCATGAAAATCATTGGTACCACTTTTTGTGACAGCACTAATGGTACCACCACCAGCACGTCCCATGGTAACATCATAACTGTTGGTTACCACCTCGAACTCACGAATAGCTTCCATCGACAGCGAATACGGGCCACGATTACTCGTTCCTGTAGAGTAAGCACTTTTAGCTGTCATACCATCGATTGTATAATTCGTAGAACTTTGTAGCTGACCACCCAAATTGCTTCCACTGCTTAATGGAGAAAGATCTATTAACGATGTAAAATTACGTCCGTTGACCGGCATTGTTGCAATATCTCGCGCTGAAACAGAAGTAGAAGCTCCTATATTAGCGGCCTTTTTCTTCATACTGTTAGCCACGACTTGCACTTCTTCAATCACTACAGGAGATTCGCTTAACTGAAAATCTACACGAAGTACATCACCCTGATTAAGAGTATAATTGGAACGTGTCTGATTTCCATACCCTACAAAAGAAACCTCAATAGAATAAGGAGAACCTAAAGGTATCTGCCGAATGGTATATTCGCCATCAACAGAAGTCAGCGTACCCGAAGAAAAGCCCGTCGACTTGTTTGTAATGACGACCGTTGCACCAGGTACCGGTTCTTTGTTCTCATCCACGACATGCCCAGTTACAGTAGCCAACGTATTGGCCTGTCCCCATAGTTGCGTAGTACATACGACCAGCAATAAAACAAAAGAGATTAAAAAATTTTTCATAAAAAACAGTTTAGTTAATAAATCGAGAGCAAAAGTATCCTCCGACTATTAACTGAGCATTGCAGTATTGTATCATTTTCCCTATATTAGTATTACATATCTGTTATTATATAAATAAACGATAAAACACTCTTTTCATTTTGAAAAACATGGAACCTTCCATTAATAAGACTCATCTTATAAAGAATTATATAGATACCTTCCTCATAAAATACAAGTTGTTGAAATCCTTATTCGGTATTAACGGTAATCTTCTTGAGTATGAGATCAGCACGACAACATCCGAACAATTACATGAACCTCAATTAGCCTCACATGCGGAACGGTACATGTGTTAAGAATAATTCACTCTTTTACAAGACAAACTGCATAAAATAAGAAAAAAGAGAGAGAATGCACGGAAAGCCTCATTGCAAGCATAAAGGGAACTAACGTAAAACAGTTATTACTTCCATCCTATCATATTCTCGAAACACAGAAATCTCAGTTCAGGAAAACAACCGTTTAACATAGATCAAAATGTGGAACAGACTCAGGTATCTGCTTTCCTGTCACATAGACCATTCTCATGTGTCTAGGCCGGCTCAACGTAAAAATCTGAGGAATAAACCGTATAAAATCGTATCTTTGCCAGCAACAAATCATCATCAGTTATGGAAACAAACGGTTATCGCCTCCTTCTTCCGAAGGAACATTGGATTACTTTCTCATCTCAGATGTAAAGGAAAGCAGTACGGAAATAGTGATTTACCTAGAAGAGAAGAACGAAGTCCCCGGTGAATACTCGAACACGAAAGCGGAAAGCAAGGGATTTTATGATCCGGTAGTGGTTCAGGATTTCCCAGTCCGTGGCAAGAAACTTTTTCTGAACATCCGCCGTCGCAGATGGATTGTGAAGGAGGATGGACACTATGTAAGCCGCAACTGGAAACTGGTCGCAGAAGGAGCCGTATGACGCATGAATTTGAGTCTTTTTTAAAAGAACTATATTGATACTCTTCCGGTAAGCTGCAAGCTCCTGGGATTTCTCTTCAGTGTGGACGGTGAGCTTCTTGAACGTCAGTACCGCAACCATCTGAGCGGTTACATGAACTGGAATCAGTTGTCCCATGCGGAAGAATGGATACTTTTCGAGAAGAACATCGATCCGTATGTGGGTATTGATGAGGTCAGCCTTTCACAAGGTGAGCTTTATACCATCCTGATAAACAAGGAGAAAAAAGGACGTTCAGGTAGTATCATTGCAATCATAAAGGGCACCAATATCCGGACTGTCACTTCCGTCCTGCTGAAGCTTTCTAGGCGCAGACACTTCCAGGTCAGGAAGATAACCCTCGACATGGCTCCGAACATGGAACAGACAGCACGTATCTGTTTCACTGCCGCACGCCGTGTGACGGACCGTTTCCACGTGCAGAAGCTGGCTTATGAGGCAGTCCAGGAAATGAAAGTGAAGGCTCGCTAGGAAGCCTTGGATAAGGAATCCATACAAATGGCACATGCCAGGGCATGCAGGAAAATCTATCATGCCTCGGTATTCGAGAACGGGGGGTTCAAGGAAGCAGCTGCTGGCAAGAAGCATCTATCTCCTCTATAAGAAAGAGTCCTTATGGACCGAATCACAGCGTGCGCATGCCGAAATCCTCTTCAGAGAATATCCCGATATAAAGAAAGCGTATTATCTTTCAATGAGTTTCAGACTGATATATCACCAGTGCAAGCATAAGGGTACCGCATTGACAAGACTTGCCAAATGGTATGACGAGATGGACAGATTGGGATTCCTTGCTTTCTCAAGAGTGGCAAGATCTATACAGGCACATTATCAGGAAATCATTAACTTCTTTGAGAAGCGTTCCACAAACGCCGCATCTGAATCCTTCAATGCAAAAATAAAGAGCTTCCGTGCACAGTTCAGAGGAGTAAAGAATAAGGCCTTCTTTCTGTTCAGGCTTGCTAAAATTTATGCTTAAACAACGAATTCCTCAAGTTTTTACGTTAATCCGTTTTTACGTTGAGCCATTCACTGAATGTTCCTAAAGAAAAACATAAAGAAAATCCCTGTAAAACAAATGCTTTACAGGGATTTTCTTTATGACTCAGCGGAGAGACAGGCTCCCGAACCTACGCTTTCAGAAAATATCATAAAATTGCAAATCATTGATAATCACATATTATATACAATGCAGAGTAAATCTAAATCTTTCTAAATGCCTTTTGTTATTTCAATTTTTGGGTGTATATTTGGGTGTAGAATTTCAAACGCACCCAATTATGAATATCAAACGTAACATCATTTTTGCATTGGAGAGCCGGAAGAAGAACGGCGTGCCAATCGTAGAGAACGTACCTATCCGTATGCGTGTCATATACGCAAGCCAACGCATCGAGTTTACAACAGGCTACCGGATTGACGTAGCCAAATGGGATGCCGACAAACAACGGGTAAAGAACGGATGCACCAACAAGCTGAAACAAAGCGCATCCGAAATCAATGCGGACTTGCTGAAATACTATGCCGAGATTCAAAACGTGTTTAAGGAGTTTGAGGTACAGGAAACCATGCCGACCACCCAACAGCTAAAGGATGCGTTCAATCTGCGGATGAAAGACAACAGTGAAGAACAGCAGGAAGAAGCGCAGATAAGTTTTTGGGAAGTGTTCGATGAGTTTGTAAAAGAGTGTGGCAACCAGAATAATTGGACGGCATCCACCTATGAGAAATTTGCAGCAGTGAGAAACCACCTCAAAGAGTTCAAGGAAGATGTAACCTTTGAATACTTCAACGAGTTCGGGTTAAACGAATATGTCAATTTCTTGCGTGATAAGAAAGACATGAGGAACAGCACCATCGGCAAACAAATGGGATTTCTCAAATGGTTCCTGCGCTGGAGTTTCAAAAAAGGACATCATCAGAACATTGCATACGATACATTCAAACCCAAATTAAAAACCACCTCTAAAAAGGTAATATTCCTGACTTGGGACGAATTGAACAGACTGAAAGATTACCAGATACCGAAAGACAAGCAATATTTGGAACGTGTCAGGGATGTCTTTCTATTCTGTTGCTTCACAAGTCTGCGATACTCGGATGTTCGTAATCTGAAAAGAAGCGATGTGAAACCCGACCACATTGAAGTTACCACAGTCAAAACGGCAGACAGTCTGAATATTGAACTGAACAAATACAGTAAAGCCATACTTGAAAAATACAAGGAAGTCCATTTTGAAAACCACATGGCATTGCCTGTCATCAGCAACCAAAAGATGAACGATTATTTGAAAGAGTTGGGGGAACTCGCTGAAATCAACGAGCCTGTAAGGGAAACCTACTACAAAGGGAATGAGCGTATAGATGAAGTCACCCCAAAATACGCATTGCTAAGCACCCATGCAGGAAGAAGAACATTCATTTGCAATGCGCTGGCTCTCGGTATTCCGGCACAGGTCGTAATGAAATGGACGGGACACAGTGACTATAAAGCCATGAAACCCTACATTGACATAGCGGATGATATTAAGGCAAATGCCATGAACAAGTTTAACCAACTATAAAAGTATCAATCAGTTTCATGGATTATCCGCTATTTGAATTATATTTGCGACAACAATAGACATTGGAACATGGAAAACAACAAAGAACATCATATAGAAAGAACGAACTTTGACGCATTTGTTCATGCTGTCGGTTCGGAAATAGAACAGGCGCAAGTCAGGCTGATTACCGCAGCCAATGCGCAAATGCTGTTCCATTATTGGAAAATAGGAAACTATATCCTGTATCATCAGAACTTACAAGGCTGGGGAAGCAAAATCATCAAGCAACTGGCAAAGGCTATCCGGCTCAATTACCCTGAAAAGAAAGGCTATTCGGAACGTAACCTTACTTATATGTGCCAATTCGCACGGTCATATCCGCTGAACGTGCTACGAA
>ENA-OPAG01001363-OPAG01001363.1-human-gut-metagenome-genome-assembly--contig:-NODE-1363-length-12734-cov-3.600284_pt1 | contig 12734 bp, 8 predicted proteins | sample MGYA00241053_ERZ501422 | MGnify/ENA primary metagenome ERZ501422 (study PRJEB25962, sample SAMEA2042619) | human gut metagenome | biome: human gut; feature: human-associated habitat; material: faeces... | reverse complement strand
CAGATATCTTCCTTGTCTTTCGCACTCTGCTGAACTGTCTTAAATGCATTATTTACGAGGATTGCTATAGTTTTACCCTTTGAACTCTATAGCAATTTCAGAGAATAATATCACTAAGATACTCCATTAGAGCCTTATTTTTTATAAACCAGATTGTCTTCAGTATTTTGGAAATTGCTATAACATCATAATATTCAGCCCACTGCTGAAGAATTACATATTTTTCATCTCTGTTGGAGAATGATTTCTCCTTCTCTCAGCCTCCCTGCCTCCAGAATCTGACAGAATACAAACCAGGGTTCCATGGGCGTGCATACCTTTTCTCCCTTATAAGCATCTGATGCAGGACCGCCCGCACCAATCCTGACTGCTTCCAGAAGTACATCTCCACAACGAAATCTGTTCCCCTCCGCAATACTGTTCCAGTCAATCCCTTCCACAAGGAGATTTTCTCCAAATCTGCCACATCTGAATTCTTCTTCGGACTGTTCGAAATATTCTTTTACCTTCTCATAAGGAAGAAGACTGACCTGCTTTCTTCCGCCCATTCCATAATGCACATCTCCCACAAGTCCCTGCAGATCAGCTTCGCATTCATGAATGTTCTGCGAGCAGGTCTTGCGTTCCTTACTGATGCATACACATAATATCTTCGCCATTTTCTGTCTCATCCTTCCTGATGTGTTACTGTTCACTCCGTTCACAGCAACACGCTTCGCGATGCACAGAATTTATGCTAATCGCATAAATTCGCGCGGTATGTCTCGGGTTTTCTGTGACCTTCGCTCACAAAAAACACCTCGCGGGATATTACCAGTGAACAGTAACCCTGATATCTCTTTATAAAACCATGTACTGCTGTTTTTTCTGTTTTCTCAGATCGCCCAGAATGCAATATTCACATTCTTTCCTGCTTTCTGCAGATGCTCCACAAGTTCTTCTGCTACCTGTTCTTTCCTTTTTTCTGTGATTCCCAGTTCCACGTTACTCTTATTGATAGCACCACCGAAGTAGAAATTAATATCCGTTGCCTGCTCAAACAGCATCACACCAAGCAATGCTGCCGCATCCTTTTTTCGTTTCAGCCTGTTAAAGGACAGCCTGTCCTCCATCCATTCTTCACAATATTCAAGCAAATGCTCAATCGTAAGAAATCCCTCTGTCACCAGCTCTGTACCTTCCAGCTTATAATAGGCAGGAACGTCTCCGCAGGCAGTTTCACTAAGAGAGAGCAGCTCTTTATCCAGATATCTGGCAGCACACTGTGCAGTAGTTCCGCCACAGATTACATGATATCCCTCTGAATCGAAAAAGGACTTCAGATATCGCTCATCATGTTCCTCCTTACTTGGCGGGCCGATCATAAGGTTTACCACCTGTTTATGCCGCATCCGCAGGACAATGGCTGTAATATCATCATCCGTTTCATTCAGATTCAGATCCAGGCTGGCCTCTGCCAGATAGCCTGCCATCTCCTGTGCGCTCATCCCTTTATGGTACTTTGCCCTGCAGAAAGCCATTACATCATCTCTTCCCCAGCCGCCGTTGGTAGTTTTTCCCATTCCTGCATTGGTGACACCGTCGGACATAACGATCAGCATATCCTCATCTTTCAGTTCAAAACAGCTTTTATGGATTTCCTTCTCTTCGATCATACTTGTCTCCACCGGATAATCAAAGAGCTTGCCATCCCGGATCAGAATTGCATCCGGATTATCAAACTGATAAAGGCTTACCTGTTTCCCCTGAAAATTCAGCACTGTAAAAGTAGCATATGCCAGATTTCTCACACTGCACACAGGAAGCGTTTTTGCCACTGCACGCACTGCCTCATCCAGTTCCACCTGATTAATGATCATGGTACTGAGCATGGTCGCAGTCAGCGTGGAAAGGATATTCGCCTTTACTCCGCTCCCAAGTCCGTCAGAAAGCACCAGAACATGGTCTTCATCATTTTCTTCAATCTTATAGCAGTCCCCACAGAGAAATTCTTTCTTTTTATTCAGGCTCACATGACCAAAATCCATGCATAAGCCGTCAAATTCCACATTCAGTCCATGATGCTTATTTCTTTTCATTCTCTTCTTCACTCTCCAGAAGTATGGTATTTTTCAGTTTTTCTACTGCCACTTTGGTGTCCGCAGCAGTTTCTCCAAGAAGTCCGGCGATCTGCTGCACGATCTTCAGCTGTTCTTCTACCAGCTTATCTGCCATACGCGCAGCTTCAATCTGGGCATTATGAATCTGATCTTTATGCTTCCGCTCCTTTGTAATATCCTTCATAATGCAGAGAATCATTTTATTTTCTTTATCATTCGTCATTACGCGATCCAGATAACATTTCTGATCCTCCAGATAAATCTCATCCTGCATCAGATTCCGTTCAAAAGCCAGTATACTCGCCAGACTGTAATCATCCATGATCTCCGATACCGGTTTCCCGATCAGGCGCCGCTTTTTCGGCATATTGAACAATTTGGACGCCGCCTCATTCATCTGAATGATCTTCAGATTATAATCCACAGTTACCAGAAGTCCGGGCATGGCATTAAAGACTTTATTGGAGTAACTTTCCTGTTTTGCCCGCATATATGGAATACACATGGCAACCTCAGCCTTATTCTGGATAATGGCAATTGCCTTTTCCCTGCATGTGTTATACCCACAGGCACCGCAGTTTAATTCATCCTTTGGAGAAAATTTTCCCATTTCCGCCAGAGCATCTCTGATTTCTTCCTCTGAGACCTCTTCCTGTTCCTGCGCAGGACAGTAACCGAAATTCTTTCTCAATTCAAATCCCGGAAGTTCATAGTCTCCCTGCTCTCTGTGAAAATCTTTTCCAAAGGCTGCATTCTTCACTGCCAGAACATCTGCCAGATAATGTCCCTTCTTCATCTGGAAAGAAGGACCTGCCACACAGCCGCCGCTGCATGCATACATCTCAAGAAAGCAATTTTCAAAATCCTCCGGATGAAGTTCTTCCAGAACCTCCCTGCACTGCTCCATCCCACTTACAGAAAGCCTGCGGATTCCCTTTACAGCCCCAAGCAGGTCTGTTAAACCATCCGCAATGGCGATTTCTCTGGAACGGTAGGCAATCTGCTCAGGTTCTTTCTCAGTTATGGAAATCCCTTCTTTTTTCATCCATTGCACCAGCTCTTCCAATGTGATCACATAATCCACTTCATTTCCTGAGTCTCTCAACTCTGACATAGCTGAAATACAGGGACTTACATAGACAATCTCTGCCTTCGGATATTTTTTTTTCAGATAACTGGCATGAAACTGCATCATAGAGGCAGACTGTACCAGATTTCCCAGAAGATGCGGATAGTGTTTCTTGACAAGCTGTACGATTACAGGGCAGGCAGAAGAGATCATTATTCCCGGCTCTTTCTGTTCCGCAAAAAGTGCTCTGTACTGCGAAATCATCAGGCTTGCACCTTCTGCTGCATCCGCTGCATCTGCAAATCCCAGCTTCTTCATCGCTTCCCTTATTCCATTGATACCGGTTACCCCAAAACGTGCCAGATATGCTGGATGAAGAGAGGCTATAACCTGCGTCTTATTCTCCATTGCATTGCAGATTGCAGGAATCATATTCTGCTCTTCCTTGGCATCCTGCGGGCAGACAAGGATACACTTCTCACAGTAAATACACTGACTTTCTATGATCCTGGCCTGATGATCATGAACACGTATCGCCTTGACCGGGCAGTTCCGGACACATTTGTAACAATTTTTACAACTGACTTTTTTAAACTGAAGGATTGACTGAAATCTCTGCATGCCTCGTACTCCTTATTATGTAACACTATATTTTTCACAAAAAATTATCTGTAACCGTTCCGTACTTTCACAGAATGATGTACTGCCGAATGATTATTTTTGCCTTTCCATAAAGGAATATGGAGCTGCCGCAAGGACAGCAGATCCATGTGCGACAGCCCCATATAATATTTACGATATCAGATCCGGAACTTTGTCTCCGATATTGTTTTATGCTTTCTCAATCTTAATTGCGCATACCTTATATTCAGGAATTCTTGCGTATTTGTCAAGTGCGGCGTTGGTCAGCCAGTTTGCATTTCCATCCGGGAAGTGGAATGGCATCCAGCTCTCACCCGGTGAGGTCTTTGTACCTACACGAGCGGTAGATTCAATGGATCCTCGTCTGGAAGAAACTCTGACTTTATCACCGTTTTTGATACCCAGCTTATCGGCATCTACGATGTTCATTTCGATAAATGACTTACCTTCGATCTCCATAAGCTCAGGTGTCTTTCCTGTCATGGCTCTTGTTGTGTAATGATACAGAATACGTCCTGTCATGAGGATGATTGGATATTCCTCATCCGGAAGCTCTGCTGACGGTACATATTTTGCAGGATAGAACCAGCCAAGACCGCGGGAGAATTTACCAACATGCATGATCGGTGTTCCCGGATGATCCTTGGAGGTACATGGCCACTGAAGTCCCTGTCCATGAACTTCTTCACTGTCAAGACGTTCATGGCTGATACCTGCGAAGCTCGGTGTCAGAGATGCGATCTCATCCATGATCTGAGCAGAAGTCAGATGTGGCTGCGGATATCCCATGCGGTTCATCAGATCAATAATAATATCTGTATCCAGTCTCATCTCTCCAGGTACTGTGACAGCCTTGCGGACTCTCTGTACGCGGCGCTCTGTATTGGTAAATGTACCCTCTTTCTCTGCATAGCTTACACCAGGAAGGATAACATCTGCATACTGAGCTGTCTCTGTCATGAAAAGTTCCTGAAGTACAAAGAAATCAAGACTCTTTAATGCTTTGATAATGTGTGTGGTATCCGGATCAGTAACTACCGGGTCCTCACCATAGATATACAGACCTTTGATCTCGCCTGTGATTGCTTTCGGGAATACATCAGTTGCATGAGTTCCTATATTCGGATCAAGTTTTACACCCCATGCTTTCTCGAATTTCTCACGAACTGCAGGATCAGTAACCTTCTGATATCCGGGATATACATTCGGCTGAGCGCCCATATCGCAGGCACCCTGTACGTTATTCTGTCCACGAAGCGGGTTAACACCACAGCCTTCACGTCCAAGCTTGCCAACCATCATTGCCATATTGGACATGGACATAACGCCCTCTGTACCTGTGGAATGTTCGGTTACACCAAGACAGTAGATGATTGGAGCGCGGTCAGCTTTTGCATACATGATCGCTGCTTTTCTCAGATCGTCTGCGTCAATGTGGCAGATTTCAGCTACCTTCTCAGGTGTGTAATCTTTTACGATTTCCTTTAATTCTTCAAAACCTTCGGTACGCTCTGCAATGAACTTGTCATCCTGAAGACCTTCAGAAAGGATCACATTCATGATGCCGTTTGCAAAAGCAACATTTGTACCAGGTTTCAGTTTCAGATGGATATCTGCTTTCTTAGCCAGACCGATATCACGAGGATCAACTACGATCAGCTTGCAGCCTCTCTTGATGGCCTGACGAATCTGCATGCCGACTACAGGATGTGCTTCCTCAGGGTTGGAACCAACCAGCATGATCAGATCTGCATTCTTTGTGATATCCTCAATTGGGTTTGTCATGGCACCTGAGCCAAGAGTCATCGCAAGACCTGCTACAGATGCGGAATGACATACACGTGCACAGTTATCTGTATTGTTGGTGCCGAAGCAGCAGCGAACCATCTTCTGTACCATGTAAATATCTTCATTGGGTGATCTGGAACATGCAAAGCCTGCAAGAGAATCAGAGCCGTACTGTTTCTTGATCTCCATAAATTTGGAAGCAACAAGATCCAGCGCCTCATCCCATGTTGCACGTTCGAATTCACCTGTCTCTTTATTCTTGATCAGCGGATATTTAATACGCTCCGGTGACTGTACGAAATCGAAACATCCGCTGCGTCCCTTAACACAGAGCAGCCCTTTGTTGGACGGTCCGTTTACAGCTTCTGTATCTACGATCTTTCCGTCTTTTACAAGGAGATAATACTGGCAGCCTGTTGCACAGTGAGGACAGGTAGTCAGAACCTTCTTGTCAATCTGGTACGGACGGTATTTCTTTCTACGCTTCATGGTCAGTGCACCTGTCGGACAGGCCTGTACACAGTTACCGCAGGATTCACAGATACCTTCGTTCCATTTATGTTTGTAATGTGCACCGATCACTGACTGGAAACCACGATTCATAGTGTCGATGGCACCTCTTCCCACAATCTCCTTACATGTATTCACGCAGCGATGGCAGAGAATACACAGGCTTGGATCATAGGTAAAGAATTTATTGGTATCATCTATCGGCATATCCTTCATTTCACCGGGATAGCTTGTCTCAGTCACACCATATTCAAAACAGTAGTCCTGTAATTTACAGTCACCGTTTGCCTCACATGAGAAGCAGTGTACACGATGATCAGAAAGAAGGAGGTCAAGGGTATCTTTACGATATGCAACTACTTTCTCTGACATTGTCTGTACTTCATCACCCTCTGAGCAGCGAAGTGTACATGCCGTATCAAATTTGGTTCTTCCATTGTTTGTTACTTCTACCACGCACAAACGACAGGAACCATCCGGCAATACATCTTCCAGATAGCAGAGTGTAGGAATCTCCACTCCGATCTGTCTGGCAGCCTGCAGAATGGTCGTACCTTTTTCCACTTCTACAGGAATTCCATCTATTGTCAAATGAATCATCTTTTCACCCTCCTTAATTCACAGAAATTGCGCCGAATACACAATTTTCCAGACATGTTCCGCACTTAATACACTTGGAGGTATCAATGCTGTGAGGCTCTTTCTTATTTCCTGTGATCGCACCAACCGGACAGTTTCTCGCACACTTGGTACATCCTTTACATTTCTCAGGATCGATCACATAAGAACGCATTGCCTTACATACATGAGCCGCGCACTTTTTATCAACAATATGCTCTACATATTCATCTCTGAAGTTTCTTAATGTGGAAAGTACAGGAAGCGGTGCACTCTTTCCAAGTCCGCAGAGTGAACGGTCCTTGATGAAGTTTCCAAGATGCTCCAGTTTATCCAGATCCTCTACTTCACCCTTTCCGTCTACGATCCTCTCAAGGATTTCAAGCATACGCTTGGTGCCAATACGGCAGGGACCACATTTACCGCAGGATTCTCTCTGGGTGAAGCCCATAAAGAAACGTGCAACCTCTACCATACAGGTATGTTCATCCATAACTACCAGACCACCGGAACCAACGATCGCACCGTATTTCTTAACAGAGTCGAAATCAAGAGGTACATCCAAATGTTCTTCTGTCAGACATCCACCGGATGGTCCACCGATCTGAACAGCCTTAAACGCAGCACCGGATTTCAGTCCTCCGCCGATATCAAAAATGATTTCTCTTAAGGTTGTTCCCATCGGGACCTCGATCAGACCTGTATTCTCAATAGAACCTGTCAGTGAGAAAGTTTTTGTTCCAGGTGATCCCTCTGTACCGATACTTCTGTACCAGTCTGCACCTTTGAGAATGATCTCCGGAATATTTGCATAAGTTTCTACGTTATTCAGAACAGTAGGTTTCGCCCATAATCCCTGTTCAACTGTACGGGGCGGTTTTACACGGGGCATACCTCTGTTTCCTTCGATAGATGCAGTCAGGGCAGAACCTTCACCACATACGAAAGCACCTGCACCACGGTTGATATGCATATGGAAGGAGAATCCTGTTCCAAGGATGTCATCACCTAACAGTCCCACTTCTTCCAGAACTGCGATAGCGTGTTTCAGTCGTGCTACAGACTGAGGATACTCCGCACGTACATAAATATAACCATGCTGTGCTCTTACTGCGTAAGCTGCAAGCATCATACCCTCGATCAGACGGTAAGGATCACCTTCCATTACGGAACCATCCATAAATGCTCCCGGGTCACCCTCATCACCGTTACAAACCACATAATGAACAGGATCAGCCTGGCGTGCTACCTGAATCCATTTCTTACCTGCCGGGAAGCCGCCGCCACCACGTCCGCGGATACCGGATTTATCAACCTGATCAATAACCAGATCCGGATCCATCTCAAACATTGCTTTCTCCAGAGCCTGGAAACCGCCGCTTGCTATGTACTCATTCAGAGATTCTGCATCAAACTTACCACAGTTCTTCAGAACAATACGGGTCTGTTTCGCGATAAACGGAATATCTTCCGGTCCACGGCTTACTTTACCACCTTTCTGATAAAGCAGTCTCTCGATAGTCTCATTACCCTGAACACTCTTCTCAAAAATCTCCTGACAGTCTTCGATCTGAACCTTCGTATACTGGATCACATCGTCACCTTTCTGGATACGAACAAGTGGTCCAAGCTCACAGACACCCTGGCATCCTGTTTTCTTTACACCTACATGTGCATCTTTGTCATGAGGTCCAAACTCAATGGTAACTCCCGGAGCATCTTTGGCAATCTCCATGAACTTCTCATAGATTTTCTGAGAACCGGTTGCCACACATCCGGTACCTGAACAGACAAGAATACGACAGTCATAAGAATTAAGTTCTTTCACAGCTTCTTCTCTGATCTGCTCCAATACTTCCTTATTCTGGATCATCCCTGTTCGCCCCCTCTCAGTTTATCAATCAGCTCATCTGCCTTCTCCGGAGTCATTCTCGGATATACCTCTTCATTGACCATCATAGTCGGTGCAAGTCCGCAGGCACCAAGACAGGAAACTGTTTCCACAGTAAACATCATATCGTCTGTCGTCTTCTTTGTCTTTGACAGCCCCAGTTTCTTATAAAGTTCCTCCAGAACCGGTATTGATTTTCTTACATGACAGGCTGTTCCGTCACAGACCTTGATCACATATTTACCTTTCGCATCAAATGAGAAATTCTCATAAAATGTGGCAACACTGAACGCTTTCGCTTCTGTTACGCCGATCTGCTCCGCAACATATGTAAGCAATTCTTCCGGGAGATATCTGTACACCCCCTGAATATCCTGCATGATCGGAATCAGTGATGCCGGCTTTTTACCATAGAAAGCAATGATCTCATCCGCTTTCTGATAAAATGACTGATCTAGCATTTCGCACCCTCCTTATACCTGTTTTTTCTCTTTTTATTGCACTCTTTACATATTGTAACGTTAATTATATGCCTTTTTCGTCATTTTCACAAGCGCATTTATAGAAATTTTCTAATTTTTTATCATTTTCCTCTATAGATGTTTGTTTTGTTTGTCTAATTTTTATCAGCTTTGTTCAATACTAAACCATCTCAGATGTAAACCAAACTAAACTGAATCAAACTGAATAATTGTTACTGTTTGCGCACCACTATCCCGAGACATATAACCCCCGAAATAATTGTATTATAGCCTTTATTCTCGGCCGGTCTTATGATAAGATTCTCCGACATTTCCGGAACCGGAACTTGGTGTTCGCTGTCCCAGAGTGATCATATGTAATCGTCTGGACGCAGTGCGTGAGTCTAATGCGATTGGAGTATCAAGGATAGCAGGAATTCATGCAGGATTATGGCATTTTAAAATAGTCCATATTCAGAAAGCCCTCAGATATAGACAAAATCTATAGCTGAGGGCTTTCCTGTGTCTTTGGTTATGTGTTTTCCTTATTCCGGAACCGACAGGGTCACTGTGACAGGCTCATGCTCCAGTGCTGGAATAATTTTCTGCATCAGATCTTCAGTTGTGAATTTGAGACTCGAGGTATTAATACAGGGATGACAGCCGAAGTATGGCTCCTTCATGACGTCTTCATCAATAAGAAGCTGTACTTTCTTCTCAGAATCATTCATCAGTCCCAATACACTGACGGATCCAGGGGTGATATCAAGATATTTCTCCATATATTCCGGTTTGGCAAAAGATAATCTGGCGGAATGGATCTGCGCAGAGAGATCTTTTGTCTTAAACGGTTTATCACCAGGCATCAGAAGAAGATAAAAATCCGTCTCCTGACGATTGCACAGGAACAGATTTTTGCAGATCGTGGTGTTGTCGCCAAGGGCGTGGTCAATTTCTTCGCAGGCTTCCATAGTCATAGCAGCCTCATGGTCAATACGCTGATATTGAATACCTAGCTTGTCTAAAAAATCATAGACGCGGATTTCTTTGTTCAGACGGTTATCTGTATTTTCGGGTCTTCCCTTTTGTAATTTCATTTCATAACTCTCCTTTTTTTCATTTATCAAAGTGTAATCCTTTTGTAAGCGGAATGTCAACAGAAGAGCAAATATCCAGAATATTTTTCTGGTACCCTGTACATTCTACCACCTCCGCGGAATAGATCACCAGCACTCCAGCTCTCCCCACCTTATGATACCAACCGGTTTATCCGCAGCAGGAATATCATGTGATGCTCCATAGTACCCATCAGTACCCGCTATATATCCGCTGAAACAACATGAGATCCAGTGTTCCCTACGGCACAACAGCATCCCTACATTCTGACCTGTCTCTGTCATCCCCCAATCCTATCCGCGGATAAAACCACCACAACACTGTACTCCCTAACATGTCATTGCTTGTAACAGCCAGAGGTATTCAGCAATCCCACACTGTACTCTCACTTTCTCTCCGCGGATAAATCATTACACCCCCACTTTAACCTGTCACCTGACCTCAAGACTTAGACCAGAGACTGCCATCCTGCTGCGGATACAGAACCTGTTTGACTACCACACCTGCTGCCCCAATCCGATTACCCTGCTGCGGATAGGGATATATCATCTGGATAAGGACCAACTCCTTATACCTGACATTCTCAATAAGACTTCTGAACTCTATTCTCCTCTGTTCCATCTTAACGTGTAATCCTTGAACTCCAGTGTCCCATCTTAATATGTACCCCCCCATCTTTCCAGTACCCCACCTTAACATGTAGTTTCTGGCTTTCCAGATATCCGCGGATAAACCAAGCCTTAGTCAACAGCCCCACCTTTACCTGACACTGCTACTGAATTCTCCGCGGATAAACATTCCACCTTTATCTGACACTATAACTCTATCGGGGCTTTGGATATCATCACAACTTAATCTGGTACCATTATAGCGTTTTCTACCACACCTTAATATGGAACTTTTATTACATATCCGCGGATCAATATCCCCAGCTTCCCTGCTACACATTCCACCTTTATCTGTCACTATAACTCTATCTGGGCTGCGGATATCATCACACCTTTATATGTCACCACTATAGCGTTTTCTACCACACCTTAATGTGGAACTTATATTGCATATCCGCGGATCAATACCCCTGCTTCCCTGTTACACCTTAACCTGTTACTTTTTATCTTCTTTAGTTACAGCTTAACATGGAATATTACTCTACTTTTTTTGTTACAGCTTAACATGGAACCCTGCTTTTCCGCGGATACCCCACCTTTATCTGTGGCTTTACTGCTGCATCTGCCCCCCCCCACCTTTATCTGGCACTTTTTCATCACATCTTACGCTGGCACCTGCTCTGCGGAGTGTCTTTTTTACACCCACCTTTACTTGTAACCTTTACTCTCCATCTGCTTCCATATTATTCCACCTTAATGTGACACTTCCCCAGGGCTTCTCCGCGGAGTATTTCTACCCACCTTAACATGGTATCTTTCTCTCTATTTTTATCACACCTTTACATGACACTATTTCTTTTTATCACACATCGGCAGTATTACTCTCCACAGCTTTTCCGCAGAGGGTTTTCACATCACTTTTTGCTTTCAACTGGATCTTTCTCACATCTTTCCCTGGTTTTTCTTCAGATAATCACGTTTTAACAAGGTTTTCTTAGGATTTTCTTATATCCACGGCTTTTCCGCGGAGGAGGAACTTTAGCAGGGTTTCTTTTCTACACACTGGATCAACTTTGCCATATCTCTCCGGGGCATATCCGCGGAGGGCTTCAACCACCAGATTTTCCTCTATTTCCCACCATTTTTTTATCCGCAGCATATCCGCGGAAGGGATTTTATTAAGCGTATGGTCAAAATAACACAATCCTGTTCTATCTTTAACTCACCAAGGTATAACCCCCTGGTTCCAAAGACTTATTACAACAATCCTGTCTTTTTCTTATCCGAGGCATATCCGCGGAGAATATGACTCCCACAACTCTTTCTAAGACATAACTAAATTGTCTCACAATACTTTTCCGCAGAATAACAAAGTCTAGTTTCCGTACACTTATTACGGAATTTGATTTCTCCCAAAAAATCCCTTATCTTCCAAACAAAACACCTCAAAACACCCAAAATAAATCCGTAAGTATATACGGAATCTGCATTTTTCCCTCGTTTTTAGCCTGTTCTGTTCTAAAAATGCCATTTTTTCTCCCAAATTTTAAATTCCGTAAGTATATACGGAATTTACCCTCAAAACCCTTCCTCAGGCTCCGTAGAAGATCATTTTTCAGCCTGTTTCCTGTCCGAAAACAGCATTTTTACCTAATTTTATCCGAACAGTAGATTATTAATCCTGTTTTCTGAAAACTCTTTCATTTAAAAAATCCCGTAAGTATATACGGATTTTCATTCCTGCTCTTTCTGTTCATATTAAAGAAAAACATTATAAAAAGGAGTAAAACGTTATGGGATACTGTTTTATGGATATAAAAAAGATCAAGTCTTTGAACGTTATGGCGGCCAAATACAAACACAATTACAGGGAGATCACTGTCCCCAATGCAGTCCCGGAACTGTCCGGGATGAACAGGGAGCTTGTTCCTC
>ENA-OPAG01001328-OPAG01001328.1-human-gut-metagenome-genome-assembly--contig:-NODE-1328-length-12978-cov-2.267894_pt1 | contig 12978 bp, 8 predicted proteins | sample MGYA00241053_ERZ501422 | MGnify/ENA primary metagenome ERZ501422 (study PRJEB25962, sample SAMEA2042619) | human gut metagenome | biome: human gut; feature: human-associated habitat; material: faeces... | reverse complement strand
TCAGGATATACCGGACATCTGGTGTACCTGTCCAGTCCGTGGATCAGCTTCTCCACCCCTTCCATTCTCAGTGCAGAGCCAAAATAGCATGGAAAAACCTTTCGATCTGCGATCAGACCGGTAATCTCTCCCCTGGATACTTCTCCTGTTTCCAGATATTTTTCCAGCAGTTTCTCGTCACACATGGCAAGGCTCTCCAGAAATTCTTCTGAAAATTTATTTTCCATCAAATTCTGCTGTTCTTTTTCACCAGCCGGTAATTCCGGTTCCAAATCTCCATCAGCATTTTCATTTTCTGAAAAATCCACGCAGTTCTCATTCAGCCTTTTTTTCAATTCGGTCAAAAGAGCATCGTGATCCGTTCCATCCTGATCCATTTTGTTCACAAAAATAAATGTGGGGATCTGGTACCGCTCAAGCAATTTCCATAAAGTCACCGTATGTCCCTGCACACCATCTGCACCGTTAATCAAAAGCACTGCATAGTCCAGAACCTGCAAGGTACGTTCCATCTCTGCTGAAAAATCCACATGCCCAGGCGTATCCAGAATGGTAACTCTTGTTTCCGGGAATTCCAGCACTGCCTGCTTGGAAAAAATCGTGATTCCTCTCTCTTTTTCCATCGCAAATATATCTAAGTAGGCATCCCCCTTGTCCACACGTCCCGGATTTTTCAACACTCCCGCCTGATACAAAAGGGCTTCTGACAACGTTGTTTTTCCTGCGTCCACATGTGCTAACAACCCGATACAAACATTTTTCTTGTCTTTGTTCATATGCAAAAACCCCCCTTCCTAAGTCATAATGAGTTATTATAACATAAAAAGGGGGGAAGGTCGATATTTTTGTTGAGTAGTTTGTGTCAATTATTCGTTAGCACTTTTTTGTTTTCCTTAATTCCGCAGAAAAGCTTTGCGTCTCGTGGGCACTCCCGTTTGTTGAGTGCGTAGCGGTATGGGCACCGAAACTACCGGTGCTTCATACCGACGTACTCAAACCCACGAGTCACAAAGTTTTTCTACGGAATTACTGGAATCCAAAAGAACTGGCTGCAAACGTTTGTCACAACCCCATCATTCCAACCTCCGCCACATCCACACCATAACCACAACGCCCACAAACCCAACACCACTACTCAAAAGCATAAGATTTCTCAGACCAAACGCATCTTTAATCAAACCACACGAGATACTTCCTGCCATCTCCCCAAGCCCCATCCCGGCGAGGTTAATGAGGGAAGCACCCTTTACGGCATCCGCCTGCGGCAGATAGTCCATGACAAAATACACCGTGCCGACATAATAAATACTGAGTCCTAACAGTTCCAAAGCCTGCGACAAAATGACAAGTGTTACGCTGCCGGAAAATGTCGTTGCCGTGGCGCGAAGGAAGCAAAAGAATGCACAGACTACCATCAGTTTATCAATCGAAACTCGACCGCGAATCCGATAAAAGACAAGTGCCACCGGAATTTCCGCCATTGCAAGCACGAACTGAGCCATCCCATAATCCGCGTGATTTCCTCCCATGCCCTCAATCCAGTCAATGAGAAATGTACTATTCATATTATAAGCGGCAAAGACAAACACGAGTCCAAGCAAAAATAACGAATATTTAGGAAAATGTTTCAGCAGATAAAAACACGAATGGACTTCTCCTGTTTCGCATTTCGTGTCTGAATTTTCAGAGGCTAAATCTTCCGTTTTTTCTTCCTTTTTTCTTTCCTTTGAAAAATCGACAGCATCCATATTAAACGCAAAAAATGCAAATAAAAAACTTACGACAATCTGGAAAATCAAAATCCGGTTTGCCCCAAACGCATCGGCAATCAAACCGACCACAACGCAGAAAACGGCCCAGCACAAAGAACCGCAGGCACGCGATATGGCGTAGTTCATTTTCACGCCATGGTTCATGTACTGGATAGACAGCGAATCCACAAGCGGCGAAGCGCAGTGGATTGTCATGCCAAAAACAATTAGCGTGAGCATTGCCATCCACATCGTATGTCCGGTTAAATAAAATAAAAAAGAAAAAATAATATTTACAAAAGTCATGAGAATCAGCATGCGCTGCAACGGAACTTTTTCGGCATGTTTATCCGCAAAACTTCCTAATACCATTTGAAAAATGAGCACTGCCAGATATTTGACAGCGCTCAAAATTCCGATTTCTGTTCCGGAAAAACCTTTTGCCTCTAAAAGCGGTGTTGTAAACGCCATCGCTACAGCTGCGAGCGTCCAGTATCCTCCCTGCAAAAAACAGTATTTCACCGTAATTCTTCGATTCATACCAACCGCCCCCTTTGTTAATAAAGATACGGTTTTTCCCATAAATTCAATGTCGTTCCAATGCCCTTTTCTTTCGCCTTGCAGTAACACTCATAGCCCCAGCCGACATCTAAAATCGGCATACCGCCGACACTGACCATAATAATGTCATCATCTGATTTGCGCCCTTTTTTTTCACCGAGCAAAATCTCACCAAGTTCAGTCACTTCCGATCGGCCGATTTTGCCATCATCCACCATGTTGACATAATACATACCGGGGATTCCTGATGAGAGACGCTTTCCATTTTCATCCCACTCCTCATAAATTTCTATGTACTCCTCATACATCGGGTAGTTATCCACAATTTTGCGGATATCTTTCACCATAAAATCATAATCGCTAAAATCCATTGTGCCGGAGGAAATAATCAAACAGCCGGGCTTAATCCATTCGGGCTTCAGCACCGGCCACCGGCGTTTTTCGACCGAAGTTGCCTCGCTGATGATATCTGCATCCTTTACCGCCTCTTCATCCGCCCCGCACAAAACAATATGGGAAACCTGCGGATACTTTTCCTTAATAAAACGCTCCATTTCTTTCGCCGTTGCGGATGCCGCAGAACTTCCTTTAATCTTAATGGTATCAATAGAATCAAACTGGGACATATATGCCATCAGACATGTTTTATTTACAACGCCGGGTCCCAAAAGTGTCAGCACTTTTGGATTCTTTACCGACAAATATTTGGCAACCACCCCCGGCACCGCACCGGTGCGCATGGCAGACAGCAAATTGGCTGACATATAGGCAAGCGGCTGTCCGGTCTCCACATCATTTAGCGTCGCCATCAAAATGGAACGCGGCAGTCCTTTTCTTACATTTCGCCCGTTTGAACCATAAAATTTTTCACCGGCTAAATGAAACCGTCCACCGAGATACGCCGGCATCGACATAAATCTTCGGTCACGCGAATCCTCAAGAGGGAATCCTGGGATTTCTGATTCCTTTGGAAAAATCAATTGGATGCCATGCTCTCTCCGATTTTTTCCGCCCATCAAAACGTCGCCTTTTGCCAAAAGACAAAGTACTTCTTCCATCGTCTCCACACAATGTCCGGCATCCAAAACACCGGCATCTATCATATCTTTTTCATTTAAATATAAAAAATCAATTCTTGTATCTGACATAAACACCCTCCTTTTCCAGAAAACAGTTACATCATCGCATTAGCACGAACCTTTTTCACCTTATGTGCATGCAGCATCCAGTGAATGAGATAAGCCAAAAGCCCAAGCAGGCAAACGCCAAAAATAATCGTTGTCAGTGCATTGATTTCCGGCGAAATACCTTTCTTAATCATTGAGTACACCTTCATCGGCAGTGTCGTTGTCTCGGCATTGGCGAGGAAACTCGTTACAATCAGTTCATCCAGTACCAAAGAAAATGCCATAAATGCGCCGGACATAACTCCCGGCATAATCACCGGCAGTGTCACATGAAGAAATGTGTACACACGGTCTGCACCAAGGTCCATGGACGCCTCTTCAATACTTGGGTCCATGCCGACAAGTCTTGCCTTTACCGTAATGTAAACATACGGAAGAACTAATGTTGTATTACCAATAATGATAGTACCGATACTTAATCCGATATTTGACAGGTTAAAGACGAGCAACAGCGCAACCGCAAGCACGATTTCCGGAATTACAATCGGAAAGTAAATGGTATTCATAATCAATTTCTTTCCTTTAAACTTCGCATTGCGCAATCCGACCGCTCCGGTTGTTCCGACAACCAGACCAATCAAAGTGGAAATTACCGCAATCAAAAGTGTCGTACCAAGCACTTCCCAAATCCCGGAATCACTAAACAGTTTCACATAATATTTTGTTGTAAATCCCGACCACACCACATTGGCATGACTATCGTTAAACGAAAAGGCAATCATGACAAAAACCGGTGCGTAGATAAACAAAAACAATAGGACGACATATACTTTTCCGAGGATTGACATCACTCGTTTTTTCTTCTTTCTCTTTTCCATAGACTAAGCCCCCAAATCATCCAAATCTCCACCAAGTTTCGTGTAGATTAATACCATTAACAAAATTATCGCTGCCAGAATAATGGATAGGGCGGCGCCAAACGGCCAGTTTCTCGCGATGGTAAACTGACGGTAAATCAAGTTACCAACCATCATCGAGGTACCGCCACCGAGCATATCCGTTACCATATAATATCCGATACAAGGGATAAATGTAAGAATTACTGCGGCAAAGATTCCCGGTGCCGTAAGCGGCAGAGTCACTTTGCAAAAAGTCTTAATCGGTCCCGCCCCCAAATCTTTTGATGCCTCAATCAGACCCGGATCAAGTTTTTCAATCGATGAATACATAGGCAGTACCGCAAATGGCAGAAACATATAAATCATACCGACGATAACCGCAAAATTGTTATACAAAAGGTCAATCGGCTTTTTGATAATACCAAGTGACATAAGTACCGTATTGATGATACCGGAATTATTTAACATAACAACAAAACTATACAAAATAACCAAACCGCTGACCCATAAAGGAAGCATCAGAAGCACCGTCAGAACACCGGAAGTCTTTTTCTTCACATGAGCAATCACGGTAGCTAGTGGATACCCAAGTAAAATGGTGAGAACAGTCGTCCACACGGCAATCAAAAGTGACTGTTTCACAACCGTTACATAAACCGGTTTAAAAATTTCTGCGTAGTTATCCAGTGTAAATTTATACACGATTTTTCCAAGCGGTCCCTTCGTCATAAAACTCATGAACAAAAGCATTCCGACCGGCACAAGCACAAACAGAACCGACCAAATTGTAACAGGCGCACACATTATAATAGAAGATAGTCTCGCCTTAAACGATTTTTTGTCTTTGTGTTTTGCAACCTGCGTTCCTTCTTTATTCTTCTTCATCCTCATCGCCTCCTTCAATATCACGGGAAGCATCCGTATCTACCAGATTTTTCTCCGGCAGTACAATTCCCTTTTCCAGATGCCAGTACAGATAAATCATCTCTCCCTCTTTTGGAAGGTCATCCATCGAAAATCGATTAATTTTTACTTCCGTTCCATCATTTAGTAAAACAATGGTTTTAATCAGGTTTCCGACATAAATATGTTCTTTCCCCACCCCTTTGATATGAAATCCTTCTACCCGCTCTCTCGAATACAGCATATTTTCCGGACGAACCGATACCGAAACAGCACTTCCTGCTGCCAGTTCACCGGTAAAGCCGGATGCCTGCGCCTTTCCGACTTCCGTACCTACGGTTACGGTATCGCCATCCTGACTGATTACAACAGCATCAAAGATATTGGATTCGCCGATAAATCCGGCAACAAACCTTGTCTTTGGATGTTCATAAATATCAAATGCTGTATCCACCTGTTCCAAAACACCCTGATTGATAATCGCAATGCGGTCACTCATCGTAAGTGCCTCTTCCTGATCATGAGTTACATAAACAAAGGTAATACCAAGCTTTCTCTGCAAACGCTTTAACTCAATCTGCATCTGCTTTCTCAGTTTCAAATCAAGTGCGCCAAGCGGCTCATCCAAAAGCAATACTTTCGGACGGTTAATCAGTGCCCTTGCAATTGCCACACGCTGCTTCTGTCCACCGGACATCTGAGTGATGCGCCGCTTGCCAAAACCTTCAAGCTGGACAAGCTTAAGCATTTCCGTTACCCTCTCTTTAATTTCAGTTTTCGGAACTTTTTTCACCTTAAGTCCATACGCTACATTGTCAAAAACATTCATATTTGGAAATAACGCATAATTCTGAAATACCGTGTTGACATCACGCTGATACGGCTCTTTTTTCTCTACGCTCTCCCCTTGGACTTTAATCACACCGGAAGTCGGCAGTTCAAAACCGGAAATCATACGCAGTGTCGTTGTCTTTCCACATCCGGATGGTCCTAACAATGTCAGAAATTCCCCTTCGGCAATATTGATATTCATGTTCTTTACGACATGATTGGTTCCATACCATTTTTCTACATTTACAAGAGATACAATAGGTTTACTCATAGTTCCCTCCATTCCGACTGTTTCTAAGAACGGTCTACATCAGTGCGTCGTCGCCTCGTTCATTGGTACGAATACGCATCGCATCTAAAACTTCCGTAACGAATACTTTACCATCACCATTTTTACCGGTTCCAATTGCGGTCGCAATATCCGCCAAAATTTCCTCAATCTGGTCATCCTCCACAACGACGAAAACCATGATTTTCGGAAGCAGGTTGATATCATCACCGGTGAAATTCATCTCCGGCAGATATCCTTTCTGACGTCCACATCCCATAACGGATAAGCACGTCATACCCTGACAATTGTGAGTGGCAAATATTTCTTTCAAACCGACCAATTTTTCAGGTCTTGTAATTACTTCAATCTTTTTCATGGTATCATCCTCCTATTCTGCTGCATTTCCCATCAATTCCGTGTAGTAAGTATCCATTAAGTTAATCTGTTCATCACTTACGGCAATGCTCCAGGAAATCGGGAATAACTCTTCCTCTTTTTTCAATGCCGGACTTTCATAAAAATCTTTGTCAAGATGAGGTGCTAACAAGTTCTGTTTTAAGTTTGGCACACCGCCGTACTCGGCATTGCTTTTTGCATTTTCTTCCGGACGAAGCAAAAAATCAATTAACTCAGTTGCTTCACTCTGTTTTTCCGATGCTGCCGGAATCGCCCAATACTGCTGGAACCGCTCACATCCTTCTTTCAAAGCAATGGCTTCGAATTTATCCCAGTTATCTTTGGAGTCTACACAAAGTGTTGTATAATCCCAGCAAAACGCTACCGGACACTCACCATTTTCAAGCTGCGATACGGCACTCTCACCAACAAACGCTTTTACATTTGCCTTAATCTGTGTCAAAAGTTCATTGGCTTTTTTCATCTCTTCTTCGTTTGTCGAATCCGGCTTAAATCCACAGGCTGCTAACGCTTCACCGTAAAGGGAAATCGTTGAATTGACCATCGCAATTTTTCCTTTCAGTTTTGGATTAGCCAAATCCTTAAACGAGGTAATTTTGATTGGACAGGTCTCTTTGTTATAAACAATCGTTGTATAACTACATCCCATGTTTGGAATTGTATATTTTTCTTCGGTATCTCCAATTGGTCCCTCTTTCAAAAAACTCTCCTGAATATTTTTCACATTTTTGACCTTACTCTTATCAATTGGGGCTAACAATTCACCATCCAAAAAGGATTTTACATAAGCACCCTCTAAGTCAATCAAATCGTAATCGGCACTTCCTTCAATCATCTTCGCCAACAAAGTATCCGTATTGTCGATGTAACTGATATTGACTTTAATTCCGGTCTCTTTGGTGAAGTCTTGAAACATCTCCTCCGACCAGGTTCCTTCCCAGACCATAATGTTTAAACTGTCTGCTTTTTCTTTTGAACCGGTACTCTCTGAACTGCTGCCGCATCCCGAAAGAACGCTTATGCTCAGTACAAGACACATCATAACTGCTATTAAATGTTTCATTTTCTTTTTCATAATCATGCCCTCCTTACGTTGATTGATAAGTTTTACTTGTTACAAAAAAAGAAAGCCAGCGGAAACTCCACGAGTCTCCGTTGACTTTAAAGCGATACTAGCACCAAATTATTTTTCTGTCAATGCTAATTTTTATTTTTTGTGAAAATGTAACGATTTCATTTTCATCATTTCATACATTTACGGTAAATTTCTACAATCTTGTCTTTATCAAGCGGAACCTGACACTCATCGAGCCCATCCGCGGCGCGCTCTGCCATACTCTCAAAGTGGCTTTCGTCCGTAATTCCAAGGTCCTGCATCGACAGTTTCAGCCCCATTTTTTCAAAGACTTCTTCTGTCTTTTGAATGGCAAGTTCCGCAATTTCATACGGCTTCTTGTCCGGCGAAATGCCAAATACATTCACTCCGTAATTTACAAAACGATCCACATTATCGTCATTTAGAATATAGCGCATCCACACCGGAGTGAGCACAGCAAGCCCATGTCCATGTGTAACATCATACACCGCCGAGAGCTGGTGCTCCATCGCATGCACAGGCCACAAAGATGTAAGACCACACGCTAAAAATCCATTAATCGCCCAGCTTGACGTCCACATCAAATTGGCTCTCGCCTCATAATCATCCGGCTTCTCGCAAGCAACCGGTCCAAAATGGATACACGTTTTCAAAAGACCTTCCATCACACGATCCTGCATATATTTTCCCGGTGTTCCATCAAAATACAATTCAAAAATATGGCTCATAATATCTGCCGTACCTGCTGCCGTCTGGTATTTTGGCACAGTAAATGTATTAACCGGGTCCATAATAGAATATTTCGGATACAGTAAAATACTGCACATCTCCTGCTTATCCGAAGTTTCTTCGTTGTTAATTACCGCAAACCCGTCCATTTCAGAACCGGTTGCCGCCAGCGTAAGCACCGTAATAATCGGGAGTGCTTTTGTTATCAAACTGTTATCCAGCACCAAATCCCACGGACTTCCCTCATGGTAAAATCCCGCTGCAACCGCCTTCGCACAGTCAATCGTACTGCCGCCGCCAATCGGAATCACCACATCAATTTGATTTTCACGGCAGATTTGCACACCGCGGCACACGGTACTAAGCCGTGGATTTGGCTCCACGCCCGTAAGGTCCCACGTTGTAATTCCTGCCTTTTTTAGCAGCGACACAATCGTATCATACAAACCACTGCGCTTTACACTGCCGCCACCGTACACCAAAAGGGCACGTTGTCCAAATTCACTGACAAGCTCCGGCAGATTTTGAATCTGTCCCTCACCAAAAAATACTTTCGTTGGAATATCATAATAAAAATTCTGCATCGTATCCACTCCTTTTCAAAACATTAGAAAATGAATCCTGCTGCCAAATAAAGTGCCGCAGAAATCGCACCGGCAATCAGCACATACGGCTGGCTCGTCCGATACTGGTCATATATCGTTACCCGGCATGCTCGCGCCGAAACAACGCCTAGGTCAGAAACAACACACGCATTTGCGCCGAATAATCCGGCAGAAATAATCGCACCAAGGCACAACGGAACATTTGCACCAACGCCCGGTAATACTACCATCATAACCGGAATCGCAATCTGATACAACGTATAATTTAAGCTGAACAAATATTCCGAGCAGCTAAAGAATACGAAGAAAATAAACGGCAGAAGACTGGCAACCGGAATTGCCCCGCAGACAGCGGATACAAAATCTTCCATTCCCATCGCATACATACATTCCTGCATCGCATAACCAAGCATCAGAATAATTACCATGTCAACCATGTCGATAAAGCCATCCACGATACACTGCACATACTCGGAAATCGTCTGTAAGCCCTGCATGACATATAAAAATCCGGTAAATATAACCGCAATAGCAAACGCCGTAAAGCAGTTAAGCCCCGTTGCTAACAAAGCAATTACAATACAGACAAGCGGCAAAATGAGGTTTAACACACTGACGTGTTTTGTTCTCTCATTATTTTCATCAAAATCCTCTTCTTCCTCTGCATCAGCCTCTTCATCACTCCCTTTAATGTCACCCATCTGGATTCCTTTTTCTTTCATCATCCGGTACGCTTTTTTCATCGGTCCGATAATCGGAATTTTACCGGCAGCAAATAAGAGCGAGAGAACAATCGCAACAATCGCATAAAACATAAATGGAATTGACTGGATGAAAATATCCGTCGCCTGTGCCTTATCCGCAACATTATCCGCTTCCACAATCTGGTAAATGATAAAATATCCCCACGCACCAAACGGAAGCATCGCCGACGCACAGATACTAATCGTACGGATGATATAGGCAAGTGCCAATCTCGGCTTCTTCAGTGCATCAATCAATGGAGAAAACGCCGCACCGGCAGTCAGTGCCGACACATAGTCATCCACCGATGTCGCACCGGCGTACACACCAGCCGTCACCATAACGGCAGCTGCTTTTCCCTTTTCCTTGCTTGTCACAAACTCGGTAAACGCCTTTGTGCTTCCGGTTCGCTTCATGGCAATAATCAAACCGCCGCAAAGGAAAAATGACATATACATCTCGATATTTTCCGGGTCACCAAGCACGGTATATAAATCATTGATAAAGCCGCCAAAACAGGCCCCCTTATACCACAATATGTAACATGAAAATGTACCTAAAACCAGCGACTGCATAACATCTTTTGTGACCAGAGCATATACAAACAGCCCTGCCAGTGGAACAAGAATCCAGAAACTTCCTGTCACCATTTTTGTTGGCACCAAAAACAAGACAACCCAGAACACAATCCAAAATGCCCAGAGTTTTACCATTTTCGGCTCGATATGCTTCGGATTCATGTAATATAAAATTCGTTTAAAAATGTTTTTACTGTCCATATCAATCACTCCAATCACACAAAAAACTTACTACCTGGATGAATGATCCCAGATTTTTAACTGCGTACCAATACCATGGTCGACGGCGTTACGGTAAATTTCAGAACCCCATGCAACGTCCTCAATCGGCATTCCTTCAATGGCAACAAAAATAATTTCATCGTCGGACTTTCTTCCCGGTTTTTTGCCGCGGATAATTTCACCCAAATGGTCAATGGAATCTCTCGTAATCAGGCCATCCTCTACCATGTAATAGAACTCCTCACCCATGCAGCCGGTCGCCTTACGCATTCCATTTTCATCGTAACCCTCTTCATCCTCGATGCCGTACTCCTCATACATCTTCCAGTTATCGACAACTTTGCGGATGCTAACAAGTTCTTTTTTATCCATGTTGAAAAAGCTCGTCGCAATCAGGGTAACACCCGGTTTTAACCATTCTTTTTTGTAGGTCGGATACTGTCCCGGTTTCACAGAAACCGACTCGCTGATAATATCAGAGCCGCGGACTGCTTCCTCTAACGTCTCACAGATGATTACTTCCTTCACCTGTTTATAATGGGTTTCAATAAACTCCTTAAGTGCAGCCGCCGTTTTGGATTTTAAAGAACCTGCCTTAATTTTTACCGTGTCAATATTTTTTGCATTTGTCATAATGGCACGGAAACAAGCTTTCGCAATCGGTCCTGCACCCAACATCGTAAGAACTTTTGAATCTTCTCTTGCCAAAAGTTTGGTTGCCAGTCCCGGCATTGCCCCGGTACGCATTGAACTTAACAAGTTCGCTGACATATAGGCAAGCGGTGCTCCGGTCTCCACATCATTTAGGGCAAACATCAAATTGGAGCGCGGAATTCCCATCGGGCGGTTATTTCCGTTTGAGCCGTACCATTTACATCCTGCGACATGGAATTTGCCCCCTAAGTACGCCGGCATGGCGATAAACCGCCGGTCTGCGCCGTCATTAATTGGGAATCCGTCAATATCGGATTTTTTCGGAAATTCCAGCATAATTCCGTGAGAGTTATGCTCCGGACCACCCATGATGAAGTCGCCGTCTTCCAAAAGTCCCATTGTCTCTTCCATCACATCAACGCATTTGGCAGCATCCATAACTCCTGCCTCAATCATATCCTCTTCATCTAAATAAAGCATACGGAGTTTTTTCGATTCTACTAATTTTGCTTTTTCTTCTGCAATTACAGCCTCTAATTCACTCATGCCTTTCATCTCCTTTGACTTTTGCTCAGTTTATTTCAAACTCTTAAATCGGTCATAGCTTAAGGAAGAAATATCAACTATTGTGTCTTCTCCTGCTACCATCTGGGACAACATCAGTCCAACTGCCGGTGCGGTGCCAAACCCATGACCGGTAAATCCACAGGCAAGAATCAGTCCAGGAACTTCATCTACACGGTCGATAACCGGTACGCCGTCAAAGCACAAATCACACCAGCCGCCCCATGTGCGGACAATTTTGGCATCTGCCAGTTTCGGAATGTATCCCATAATCGCGCGGCATCCTGCTGAAGCAGTAATCGATGTTGTGCGCAAATCGTCAAACGATTTATCAATCGATTCTTCCAAACCGGAATCCGAACCGAATACAAATGAACCATGCTGTGACTGATGTCCATAGAAATCGGCATCTGCGGTTCCTAACATGATATCAAACATATGTGGCTGCATTTCCGTTACCAGACATTCTTCAAAGAATTTTGTCATCGGCACATCAATTCCTACCGTGCGGGCGATAAAACGGCTCTCGTAGCCGGCAGCCAGAATAATGGTTTCGCCCTCAAATACTTCCCCGGTTGTAAGAATTACTTTTCTTGCTTTTCCCTTAACTTTTTCAATTGCTTTTACCTTTGCTCCGGTTATGTAACGTGCACCGAGTTCCAGCGAACGGGTATAAAAGGCAAGGGTTGTTTTCATTGGGTTTGCGTGACCGTCGGTTGGACACCAGCTTGCACCAATGACTTCATCCGAAAGATGCGGACAGATTTCTTTGACTTCTTTGCCGTCAATTACATGCATATCCAGTCCTACGCTTCTGGCATTGGAAGCTAGGGTTTCAAGTTTTTTCAAATGTGCTTCTGTTTTACCAAGACGAAGATTTCCCCGCTGGTAATACTCAACGTCTACACCAAGTTCTTCGGAAAGTGTCGGCCACATATTGTTGACCGCATACATCGCATACGGAAGTTCTCTGACATCACGTCCGGACTGACGGACCCCCCCACCGTTTCTTGATGAACCACCGTG
>ENA-OPAG01001327-OPAG01001327.1-human-gut-metagenome-genome-assembly--contig:-NODE-1327-length-12980-cov-2.729284_pt1 | contig 12980 bp, 8 predicted proteins | sample MGYA00241053_ERZ501422 | MGnify/ENA primary metagenome ERZ501422 (study PRJEB25962, sample SAMEA2042619) | human gut metagenome | biome: human gut; feature: human-associated habitat; material: faeces... | reverse complement strand
CCTCCTCAGCAAAGCAGTACTGACATGCCAGGTTGCAGTCATGTGCAATATGCAGGCAGAGTGCCTTGACAACCGTCGGGCGTTTTTTGAAATCCATGATATAGTTTTCGTAAGTGTCCTTTGTAAAAAGTGACTCCTCATCGATCAATGTCTGGACTTCATCGACTGCTTCCTCCACTTCCTCTTTGCCGTATTTTCCGGACAGTGCAGATACGATCTCATCCCTTGCATACGATTCCGGCTGGCTCTGATCGATCATCTCAATGACATCATAAGTCACGTCATCCACCACATGAATCGCTCCGCTGTTTACATCTAAAACAATATCATAGCCGTTGTTCTTATACTGATGAACCACTATAATATTTCCTCTCTTTCTAATTCTGACTATTATAACGTACAAATGACCGCACGCTTCGCGAACGGTCGTCTGTAGGTAATGCTATTCACTTATGCCCGTGAAAAATTATCTGTTCTCACAGCTCTGGTTTCCTACTGTGCAGGATGTCTTGCATGCAGACTGACAGGAAGTCTGGCATTCGCTGCAGCCTTCAAATTTGATGGAGTCCTGCAGAGAAGAGCTGTTAATCGTAACGATGTGTTTAGACATAATGTCACCTCCCGAAACAACCTTTACTTTGATTATAATAGCACAGAAAATGCGGAAAGCACAATATATAACTTCGATTTCCCTTAAAAAAGCGACCAGATTCCGTAGATGGCACCTGCAGGCAGGAGCATTGCCGCAAGAACTGCTCCTAAACATCCGTCTTTTCTCCCGTTCACCATGAGCCATTCATCAGCAATTTGTTTCATTTCGCGGAATTCCTTATCCATCTCCTTAATGAGTTTCCACAGCTCCCGGCAATCGGCTTCGGACATCTCTTTAGAGTCATCCGTCTTTACTCTTTTTTCTTCTTTTGACGGCACTTTCTTCTTCGCTGCTTCTTCCGCTTCCTTCATTTCATCAAGAATATGATTCCGCCAGTCTCCCGATTTTTCTTCTTCCTTTTCGGGAACAATTTCCTCCGGCTCTTCCTCCGCAATATCCGCTGCTTTCGCTGCCCCTTGATCCACAGCTTTCAGGAGCGCTTTTTTCAGCTTGTCCAAATCTTCCGAATATTTATGGACAGCCGCATCCCAAAGAGCGGAATCGATACGCTGTCGAAAATCGTAAAGTGAGCCCCGTGTCGCCTGATCCAAAAGAAACTTCGTCTGGTCCATATCAAAAAAGATATCTCCTACATCTTCTTTATTTTGAAATTTCTTTTTTCCCATTTTCACGCAGTACATAAACGTGCCGATATGCGCCCGCAAAAGGCCGATCGGACTGGCGGATTCATTACTTCTGTCAAAAAAGCCCATGGTCAGCTCCTCATTTGAATTATTTTTTATTATAAAGGATTCCCCGAAATACCGCAAAAGAAAAAGACTCCCCGCTCCGGAAAGTCCCTCAAAAAATGGAGCGGGTGAAGGGAATCGAACCCTCGTAACCAGCTTGGAAGGCTGGCGCTCTACCATTGAGCTACACCCGCATGTGGTCGGAGCAGCAGGATTTGAACCTGCGACCCCTTGGTCCCGAACCAAGTGCGCTACCAAACTGCGCTATGCCCCGGCAACGTAGTTTATTATAGCCATATTTTTCTTTCCTGTCAATGCGCTTCGGAAAGAAATCCGCCAAAGTGCTTCCTCTGATTGCCGCAGTCTTTTTATCCTTTTCATTTATGCTATTCTGCCGGCATAGCATTTTGTTTCATCAGCCTTTCGGAAATATGCTTTCCTTCTTCCGTCATGGCAAGACCTGCAAGGCTGGTTTCACGAAGGGACACAGGCATAAGGCGCCCGATTCTTCCCATAGCGTCAATCACATCATCAGGAGGGATGACGGAACGGATCCCCATCATTGCCATTTCCACCGCCACAAGGGCATGTACCGCATGGAATCCATTTCTTTTCACGCAGGGAACCTCCACAAGACCCGCCACAGGATCACAGGCAAGCCCCAAAATATTTTTCATCGCCAGCGCCATAGCGTTCCCCATTTCCTCTGTCGTACCATGGAGTAAATCCACCGCCGCAGCCGCAGCCATCGCCGCCGCTGTGCCGCATTCCGCCTGGCAGCCGCCAACTGCCCCCGAAATCGAAGCATTCTCCGCAGTAATCCGTCCAATGGCTCCCGCTGTAAATAACGCGCGGGTCACATCATTGAGAGTAGAATTTTCTTCTTCCGCCACTGCCGCCAAAACAGCCGGTACAATCCCGCAGGATCCTGCTGTCGGACACGCCACGATACGGAACATTTTAGCATTTGCTTCCGCTGTTGCTATAGCATAAGCACAGGCACGGCGGCATACAGGACTCAAAAAACGGCTTCCCCGCATGAAAATGGTATTGGCATCACCACCCACAAGTCCGCTGGCAGATTTTTTCGTATCCGCCAGTCCGCGCTGGATAGACTGACGGAAAACGGGAATGGTCTTTTTCATCTTTTCCCATACTTCATCAAAGTCTTTTCCGCTTTCTTCCGACTCCAGCCGGCATGCAATAACACCGGGAGAGCAATGGTTTTCTTCTGCCAGCGCAAAAAGTTCCTTTACGGAATGATATGTTTTCATAATACCCTGCCTTAAATAATATCCAGTGTCATAACACTGTTGATATTTTTATTTCCTTCTTTGATCCTGCAAATAACAGATTCGGGAACCTTTTGGTCGGAATGGATGATCATTACCGCTTCCGTTCCTTTCCCTTTGCGGAATACGCGCATATTGGAAATATTCACATGTTCTTCTGCAAGAATCTTCCCTACATCGGCAACAATACCGGGCACGTCATTATGATTGGTGAGGAGTGTATACTCCTCACCCGTGATTTCCACAGGGAACCCGTCAATTTCCGTAATCATGACACGGCCGCCGCCTAAGGACCGCCCTACCACTGTCGCCATTCTTCCACTTTTCCCCTTCATTTTGATTTCCGCCACATTGGGATGTCCCATATCCAGGGAAGATGCCTGAAAGGAAACAGAAAGCCCCCGTTCCTCCGCGGTAGTAATCGCATCACGGATCGTGCCGCTGTCGGGGGCATAGCCCATAAGACCTGCCACGAGCGCCTTATCCGTACCGTGCCCCTTTCCTGTGGTTTCAAAAGAACCGTACAGCGTAATCTCCGCTGAAACCGGTTCGTCATTTAATATTTCCCGTGCTATTTTTCCGATACGCGCCGCACCTGCGGTATGTGAACTGGAAGGGCCGATCATGACCGGTCCTATAATATCAAATATCCCCATCTTCCACCTGTCGTTTTAAAATCTTATTATTCTATACGTCATTAAAGCATTTTAATCATCCGTATTCAACAAGGATAACCAAAATGCTTTTCCATGCATATAATTTCTTATATTTTTACATCCAATGGGACAAGTCAAATTCCTCGCCGATAGTTGCCTTGATGCAGACACGGGCGATGTACATCCCCATAAGGGTCAGCGAAGATCTGCGGAGCAGACTGGTGTCCCATACTTCCTGCATACTTGCCAGGTCGGGAGAAATCTTTTCCAGGATGTATGATAATTCCTTTCTGTCATAATCCACCGGACGGGAATGGAGAACTTTCAGAAGGTAAGTCTTGTCTTCCTCTTTGGTAATCCCCATATCAGCACAAAAATCCGCAAAGAGGGAATCATCCACCACCGCCGGTTTATAGTATGAATTGTACAGACTCGGGACAAGAGCATCTTCAGGCCAGTCGGATTTCACGGAAGAAAGTTCGCTCTTCATGGCGCCGCGGTAAGCAAAAATAAGAGGGTATGAATCATGAAGCACCCTGCCAAAAGAGATTTCTCTGTTTTCCAAAGAGACACAGCGAATATATTCCATCTGCTGATAACCGCTGTATTCATCAGGCAGCTCCTTAAGAAACGGAGTAATATACTTTCTCGTGTACTTACGGAAGGCCTCCATATCCACATTATCCGTATTCCTTGAATAATGAAAAAGAAGAAGGAGCGACAGCGCATTGAATTGTGTTTCTTCCATGCGGGGCATCGCTTTCAGCGCATCATAGGCAAGGGTTGTCCTCGTTTCGGAACGGCGGCCCCTGGCCACATCCGCAAATGCATCAGTCACCATGGAAAGAACCGTATCGTTCGGCATCAGCACATACGTACGCTGGGCGTTCTGTAACGCTTCCTGTACCATGATATGTGTCAGACTGTCTGCCATATCTTCAGGATCCATATCCATATTACGGATTAAGTGTCCAGTTACCATCCTTGTATCTTGTTCCACGACAGAAGAAACCGCGCCGTACCGGTTCAGGAAATGCCGGACAAACCGTTCTTCCAGAGATTGGAGTGTCGGTGTGCCTTCCAAAATCTCAGGAGCTTTTTCCGCGGTAAAGGCAGATACCTTCCCTGAAGGCATTTTAGCAGGCGGCAGCGTCTTTTCCAGTTCACCCCGGTCGAAAACACGGGTAGCGCCATCAGCACCCATAGCGGCATCAGCCTTTTTTATAATTTCCTTTACAGGCAAAATCTGTGTAGTCTCACCGGCGGATTTTCCGGCACCATCTGATTTTTTCCTCAAAGGAAATTCTGCGGTCGTCTCAGGCACTGCCTGCCGGACCGGCACCTTTTTACGGCGGGGACGCACGGGAATTTCCGCGGTCACTTCCGCTTTCACCCCGGCGTGCCGCGATTTACCGCCAACGCCGTACACTATAAACCGGCATACAATAAAAAACAGGATAGCAACTGCAGCTACCACCATATAAGGCACAATAAACATGAGTACTCCTTACACATTATAAAATACGCTTAAATTTTATCATATTTCTATAGGCCGTTCAATGATATGACAAGCACCGCCTGTTATAATAAGAATAAAGGAGATACCATGGACACAACGATTACACTGCCGGCGGGAGGGAAACTGCATGCATCACGTTCCCACCTTTGTCTGGCTTTTGAAAAAACACGTTTTTCCCTTTCCACTGCCATTTACGGCGGCGGTTTTAAAGAAATCAATTATGCAGTCAACCAGAAACTGGAAACCTTTTATCCATCGGAAGATCGATTTCCCGGAGGGTCTGTCCCTGAATTTTTACGTCTTTCCATTTTGGAAAACGGATATGATCCGGCAAAGGCCTGCGCCCTTCTTACAGCGGCAAAGATGGAATGGCGTTCCGTGAAAACATTTTCCCATAAGGAGCTTCTTCTTGACGCAGTTACTACGGGCGGTGCGGAAAAAACGGCGGCCCGCGCAGGTTCTCCGCCGCTCTATACAGAAAAAGACGGTCACTTCTTTCCTGTAGGTACGATCAATATCATGATCAGTCTGAATATTTCCCTTCCTTCCGCCATCATGACGCGGGCCATCATCACGATCACTGAAGGGAAGACGGCAGCCCTGCAGGATCTGGGTATCGCCGATGTGAATAACGGTCTGCCTGCTACGGGCACGGGAACGGACGGCATCACGCTCATCACCAATCCGGATGCCCCGCGTTATACGGACGCAGGCACTTTCTCCGTCCTCGGTTCGCTTCTCGCTTCCGCAGCGTATGAAACAGTCCGCGAATGTCTGGAGCTCTATGACAAGCCATGGAACCGGGATGATTCTCTCGCTACGCCGCCCGCCGTCGATTTGTCCCGCTTAAGGAATAAAGAATGCGGTCATTAGACAAATATTTCCCCTTTTGTTATGATGGGACATATATTTGATGATAAAAGGAGTTGGTTAAGGCTATGCCATATGACGAGCGATCGATCAATGAACTGTATGAATCCGCGGAAATTACCCCCATGGGAATCCAGTTGGAAGTGAACGCGGAAATATTCACCACGATTTACAATCTGCTTTCCAATATGAGAAGTGAAGAAGGAATCCAACAGGAGGATGAAAAACGCCTTCTCCATTTATGGCGGAAAACGGTTCGCGCCATGGCCAAGGTGGAACTCCGAAAAGGTCATGGGATTTCTATGGAAAAACAGATTGAAATGCTCAAAGAGGCATATGCCATCGAAACGAAGTACACGGCAGACCAGCTTTTTTCTTCCGTGAGCTCCTCCAAACTGACAAAAGAAGAATTGGAAGAAGTCCGACGTTTTTCCGCCGAAGAGATGAATACCCTTTTCAACTCGGTTATCTGGCCTGCCATGATAAAGGGCAAAACAGGGGCGCAGGAGAATCCGACAGCCTTCATTATCGCAGGCCAGCCAGGTTCCGGAAAGACACGGATGTCCTCCGTGATCATCGATGACTACGACGGCGACATTATCCAGTCCATGAGTGACAACTTCCGCGGGTTTCATCCCCGGGCAAAAGAAGTTTTTCAGAAATACGGACGCTATTGCACCTATTTTTCCACAAAGGAAGGGAAATATCTTTCTGACTTAGCCATGCGGAAAGCAGCAGAAGAGAAGTATCACATCCTGCAGGAAGGCTCTCTTGATGACTCCGCCCACACCATGGCGCTCATCAGTTATCTGAAAGAAAAAGGATATACTATCTGCGTACTTCTCCGTGCCTGCCAGAAGAAAGACAGCTGGAAAGCCATCCACCAGCTTTACCTGCAGCAGCGGTTAAAAACGCCGGGCCTGTCCAGACTCATTTCAAAAGAACAGCATGATAAGGCCTGTCTCTCTTTCCTGTCAGCCACCAATGATTTGATTGACCAAAACCTCATGGACCGGCTCATTATCAAAAGTCCGAAAGGCCTTCTGTATGACAGCGATGATATGCCGACAGAGCGGGTAAGCGACGTCCTGTCCAAACGTATCGGCAAGTAAAATGGGAGCGGGGAAACCTGCTCTTTTTTATGAAAGGAATGTATGAATTCTTCCGCCAAAAATCTATTATTGGAAAAAGCACGCTCCCTCCTGCTGGACGCCGTAGGATGCATGTCCTGCCCTATCGCCCCCCAGCTTTCCGAAAAACTGGAAAAAGCGGGTCCCGTTCCTTTCGCGCCGGCGGAGATAGAAAAGCGGCTGGCGCCTGAAGAAATTCTCGCGGATACAAAGTCCATCGCTGTCATTCTCTTCCCTTACCGGTACCCCGAGGAAAAGAATGCAAATATCGCCCTTTATGCACGAGCCAAAGATTATCACCACGTTGTCCGCGCGTATCTTGCAAAAATTATCGGATATATGGAAGAGCAGTATCCCAATGAAAAATTCCATGCGATTACCGATACATCCCCCATGGCAGACCGCTGGCTCGCTTACCAGGCAGGACTCGGTTTTTTCGGCAGGAACCACTGCCTCATACATCCGAAGTACGGTTCTTACTTTACCATCGGAGCCATACTGACCACTTTGGCACTTCCTCCGGACACCCCGCTTGCAATGAACTGCGGCAGCTGCACCCGCTGTTTCGCGGCATGCCCCGGAAAAGCGCTTTCCCACGAACGGTTCAATCCGTGGCGATGCAAATCGTACCTCACGCAAAAGAAAGAAGTCTTAAATGAAGAAGAAAAAAATATTCTTCGTAAGACGCCGCTTATCTTCGGATGTGATGAGTGCCAGAAATGCTGTCCCTTTAATGAAAATGCAGCATACTCTCCCCTTCCGGAAACGGGTGCAGACCGGATCCCCCGTCTGGAAAGAGAAACACTGGAACAGATTTCAAACCGCCGATTTACAAAAGAATATGGAGAATATGCTTTTTCCTGGCGGGGCAGGCCCGTCTTACTCCGAAATATGGATATCATCGAAAAAAAATAAATCACCTTCTTCACTGTATCGTGAATCAGGTGATTTATTTTTTATTGCGTTTTATATATTTCAGAAAGAAAACAGATTAATCTGTTCTTCTTCCGGCATACCGTGGAGGATTCCCATTTCATCCATGGTATCGATAATGCTCTGGCTTACCTTGCCTCGCTTTTTCAAATCTTCTTTCGACGTAAAGGGATGTTCCCTGCGGGCTTCAACAATTTCCTTTGCCACCGTATTTCCCAAAGCGGGAATGCAGTTGAACGGAGGGCGGAGTGCACCGTCTTCCATGAGAAATTCGGAAGCGGATGATTTATTCAAGTCGATAGGCAGGAATTTCAAACCGCGAAGATACATTTCCGCCGCTGCCTCAATAACTGTGGCACTCCCCTTTTCCACCGCCGTTGGGTGGGGCAGCGAATTAATCCGCGCCAGCTCCGCCGACTGGGACGCCAGTCCTCTTAAAATAACCGCCGCATTGAACGCGCCTTCCGCCCGAATAGTGAAATAAGCCGCATAGTAAGCAAGAGGTTCATACACCTTGAACCAGGCGATGCGGAACGCCATCATAACGTAAGCCACCGCATGGGCCCTTGGGAAAAGGTAGGAAATTTTCAGACATGAGTCAATGAACCACTGCGGTACCCGGGCATCTTCCAATTCTTTCCGGTTGTTGGAATTTCCTTTTTCCAGCCCTTTACCCTTACGCACGTTTTCCATGACTTTGAAAGCGGTCAGCGGTTTTACATGATGTTCAATCAGATAGTTCATGATATCATCGCGCGTGGAAATCGCTTCTTCCAGTTTGACCTTGCCTGACGTAATCAAATCCCGCGCATTATTCAGCCACACGTTCGTCCCGTGAGAAAAACCGGAAATGCGGACAAGCTCGGAGAAATTTTTGGGCCGTGTATCCTCCAGCATACCGCGGACAAAAGGTGTGCCGAACTCCGGAAGACCAATCGCCCCCACGGTAATCCCCTTGTCCCCCACCGCCGCTTTCAACTGTTCTGACGTAATGCCGAGAGCGTCAGGCGAGCTGAAAAGGGACAGCGTTTTTTCATCATTGAAAGGAATGTGAAGCGGATCGATGCCCGTGATATCCTGAAGCATACGTATGACTTTCGGATCATCGTGGCCCAGAATATCCAGTTTTAGCATACGCCCTGAAATGGAATGGTAATCAAAATGGGTGGTGATGGTACCCGGAATTTTTTCTCCCGTTTCATCTTTCAGCCATCTTTTATTGGCAGCATATTGGAGTGGCGTGAAATTATGGATATCCATATCGCGGGGACAAACCATAATACCGGCGGGATGCTGCCCTGTGGTCCGTTTTACCCCTGCCACGCCGGCGGATAATTTTTCTATAAAAATATCATTGAATGTCAGCCCGCGGTTTTCCGCGTACCGCTTGACGAATCCGAAAGCCGTCTTATCCTGGATCCCCGCAATCGTTCCTGCGCGGAATACATTATCCCGCCCGAAGAGTTCTTCGGTGTACTTATGGGCCACCGCCTGGTCGTCGCCGGAGGAAAAATTCAGATCAATATCAGGTACTTTGTCTCCGTCAAATCCCAGGAAAACGGCAAACGGGATATTGTGCCCATCCTTATTTAATTCCGTGCCGCAGTTGGGGCATTTCTTATCTGCCAGATCAAAACCGCCGCCGACGGAACCGTCAGTAAAGAATTGGTTCCAGTGGCAATGGGGGCACACATAGTGGGGCGGAAGCGGATTCACTTCCGTAATGCCTGCCAGTGTCGCCACAAAAGAAGACCCGACAGACCCCCGGGATCCCACCAGGTAACCGCGGTCGTTGGAATGCTTGACAAGCTTATGGGCGATATAATACAGGACGCCATAGCCGTGATTGATGATCGGTGTCAGCTCCAGATCAAGCCTGTCCTGGACAATTTCCGGCAGCGGTTCTCCATAAAGCTCCACTGCTTTCTCATAGCACATGGCTTTCAGCTTATCATCAGCACCGGCAATTTTCGGATTGTATGATTTCCATTCTTCTGCCAGTGGTTCGATGACCTCGCACTGCTCCGCCACCCGGCGGGTATTCGTGATGACGATTTCCTCCGCTTTTTCTTTCGGCAGATAGCTGAATTCCTCCAGCATTTCCTCTGTCGTCCGAAGATATACCGGCGGATGGGATTCTATTTTCCCCGGTTTCTCCCAGTTGGACAAAAGGATATCCCTGTCCCGCGCGTATTCGGCAAAAAGGTAGTGGGCATCAGATGTAGCGCATACGGGAATCCCCGCTTTTTCTCCTATTTCAATAACTTTCTTGTTCAGCTCCTGCAAATCTTTTTTCGTCGTGATGGCAGCATACTTATCTTCATACAGCAGAAATTCATTGTTTCCCAGCGGCTGCACTTCCAGATAATCATAGAATTTCGCCAGACGGATCAGTTCTTCATCGCTGTCTCCGTTCAAAACGGCACGGAAAAATTCACCCATGACACAGGCGGAACCATACATCAGTCCGTCCCTGAATTCCTCAAGGAGCGGACGGGGCAGAAGAGGACGCTTGCGGTAGTATTTCAGATGGGACAGCGTCACAAGACGGTACAAATTGCGGAGACCCGTGATATTTTTTGCCAGCAGGATAATATGGCTGTACTGCTGCCGGTCGCTGTCAATATCTTCAGGCACTTCATCGATCAGATAACCTTCCATGCCGTAGATGACTTTTTGCCCGTATTTTGCCGCCAATGTTTGTATTTGGGGAAATGCCTGAATGACGCCGTGATCCGTAATCGCCACGGCAGGATGCTTCCACTTTGCCGCCGTCCTGATGATCTCTTCATTATCGATGAGTCCGTCCAAACTCATTTTCGTATGGAGATGGAGTTCTACACGCGGTATTTCAGCCATATCCTCATGGTTGATTTCTTTCTCTTTCCCCTGTTCCATCTGGGAAATATTCAGCACAAGGCCGCCGGTAAATTTATCAAGCTGCACATTCCCCCTGACTTTTACGGTCATATTCTTTTTTACACCGGTCAGCTTTTGTGCGTCTTCCTTCTTTTCAAAAAACTTTTTGCAAAGGATTCCGTCTGTCTCATCAGCCAGCTTCATGGTAAACAGACACCTGTTTTCACGGAGTTCTCGGCACTCACAGCCAATGACAGTTCCCTGTACGACGATACCGCCCTGTTCTTCCCGGATCGTACTGATATCCGATATTTTCCCTTTAATATGTGATCTGCCTAAAAGGATGCCGTCCGTTCTCTTCTCTCCGGAAGCGGATAATTGGAAAGCGGAAGCAGGAAGCACGCTCTCTAAAGACGGCAATTCGCTCGAAAAAGAAATGCCTGCCGTTTGAGAAAGTGCAGGCCTGTCTTCCACTGGCGGAGCTGCAGCTATAGCCGCCTGCACATCACGGATAGAAGGCAGCTTGAAAACAGGTTCAGAATCGGCCTCCCCTTCCGGCGAATCCTCTGTCCTATGCATATCCATACCGACATCCGGATTTCCAGCACCATACATCTCACTGAATTCTTCTTCCGGAAGAGACGCATCACCTATAGTCATTAAAAGGGGACAGACTTCTTCCGTCACATCATCCCCATTCAAATAAATATTCCTCAAACAGCGGATTTCATCGCTCATGGCTTTCAATACCTGAAGAGCCGCGTTTCTGTCATCGGCCTGAATGTACCAAGCCTGGCATTCTGTATCCACTTCCATTAAAGTAATGACTGAACCTTTCTGCTTTGATTTCAGCCGATACTTTCCCATTGTAATCCCTCCAATATGCAGCAGAACGCCTCAGTTCCCCAAAGAGATTATGACGGCTTTCTGCTCTTCTTTATTCTCTTTATCTCTTTTGTTCTTTTCCGTTGTTTTCCTGCCGGCATCCTGCCGTTCCTTTACTTCCTTCGCTTTCTTTTCAGCGGCAGCCTTCTTTTCGGCTTCTGCTTTTTTCGGATCTTTATTGTATGTAATCACAGTATCTACGGGATCATAGTATGACGGGAAACTTCTCTCGTAAACACGTCCGTCCGCCCAGCGGGCATACTGGAGGATTCCCGCATTATATCCTTCATGTCCGTATTCTACCGTCTTTTCTTCCGTCTGCACGGGATCCACCTTTTCCTGCGTATTGAATCCTATCGCGCCCGAATACTCAAGCAGAACGCGGGATTCCTCCGGTTTATCCTCCCTGGCGCCGATGATCCAGCATGTCACCGCGCCCGGTTCATACTTCGTATATACGTAAACCGGATTTTTAAAATTATTTATAAATTGAAAATCCAGGTCCCCATAAGAAACAGTAGCATCCTGTCCTATGGGCACATACGATGCCGGTGAAAAATGAGGACTCCGTTCTGTCACTTCCATTCCCGAAAGAAGCACCGCATTAAAAAGAGTCGTACTCCCCTGGCACACGCAGCCGCCATAACCGGGTTGCGGCTTTCCATTCACAATGACAGGCGCTTCCAAGTATCCCTTGTCCGGAGACCGTTCTCCTGTAGCATCGTTATAGGAAAATACGGTACCCGGATCCACTACAGACCCTCTGATAGCTTCCGCCGCTAATTCGATATTTCTGCTTCTGTTGGGACTTTCCCCAAAATTCGTCGTATAAACACCGAGAACCGTATTAAAATTTTTCAACCGCTCCTTTGTCAGCATCGGCATCTTTTCTTCCGTCACGGGAATTTCCACAGCATCCGTATCTTCACTGACAAGGGCATTTCCTACGATTTCCACAAGTTTCGGCCGATCAAAAACAAGATAAGGTACGCCCTCAATAAATTCCACTGTCCCGTCATCTTTTATGACAGGCATAGCCTCTTTCGGCATCTGCCCATACTTCACGGCAAGTTCATCCACTTTCGTGCAAAGCGTTTCCCTGTCATAAAGCGGAACCACCCCTACTACATCACCGTAAATGACTGCTTTCCAGCGGGTGATCCAGTCAGAAAGCAGATTTCCCGTTTTCCCCAACCGCAAAAGCTCATCTGCCCTGCTTTTATCAAAATGCACGTTTAAATCCTTATATGACCACTCTTCATGAACCGCGCCATGGTTAAGTGCCAGTTTTTTTGCGGCAAGCTCTTCATTCTTTTCCCGAAAAAACTCCTCCAGCCGGACTTTCCCCATGCCGCCTACCGCGGTACCGTTCAGGCGGACGCCGGGGATGACCGTGTCTTTCCCCGCCCAGACAAAAGGAGCTGCTCCGGCAAGGACAGCAGCCGCCACAAAAATACCCCCGAAAACTTTTACAGTTTTATACATATCCGCCTCT
>ENA-OPAG01001326-OPAG01001326.1-human-gut-metagenome-genome-assembly--contig:-NODE-1326-length-12997-cov-3.879076_pt1 | contig 12997 bp, 9 predicted proteins | sample MGYA00241053_ERZ501422 | MGnify/ENA primary metagenome ERZ501422 (study PRJEB25962, sample SAMEA2042619) | human gut metagenome | biome: human gut; feature: human-associated habitat; material: faeces... | reverse complement strand
CAATTTTACATTTAATTAAAACTTCCGCTCGGGCATAATATGCTTTTAATATTACATACTATCTTCCCGAACCGGGTGCAGCGGCACGCTGCCGATCAATCTGTTTTTTGATTTTGTCAAAGGTTACACCGTATTTTTCGGCAATGTCTTTGGCATAGCTTACACCTTGAGGCGGAGCTATGAAAACCTTGAACGAACGCTGTCCGTTTTCGACACCTGTTACCAAACTTTCAACCTTGCTGTCGCCCTTTACGGTTGTGTTCACCTCGTCAAGATTGCGAGCCAAATCGTGCATATGGGTATTAAAAATCGCCCTTGTGCCGAGATATCGCATTGATTTGACAACATCACGGGCAATGTACAAGCCCTCGGCAACATTGGTTGTTGCAAGGCTTTCGTTGAGCAAAAGCAGACTGTAACGGCTTGCCGAGGAGAAAATTTCGGCAAGTCTTTTGCTTTCTTCACCGAGTCTGCCGAGGTCAACGGTATCGTTTTCATCGGCAGGAAAATGCGTAAAAATGCTGTCGCACGGGCTGAATTTCATCTGCGTTGCAGGAACATATATTCCGTTCTGAGCAAGCAGAAACGCAAGTCCGACCGCCTGAGTAATCGTGGTTTTACCGCCACGGTTCGGACCTGTCAGAATGTAAATTCGCCTGTCATCGTTAAAATCAATATCGTTTGTGACAATATCCAAATTCTCACCGTTTGCCGATTTTATGCCGAGTTTGATGTTGTAAACATCTCTAAGACAGCAGTTTCTGTCCTCTTTCGGCAAAACTTCTGCCTTGCACAGCGGAAGATTTTTCTTTTTCATCTTATCACAAAGCTCTGCAAAGCGAATATAGAAAATGATTTCGGGCATAAGTGAAACGAACGAGTAGCCGTTGACATTGACATATCTGTTGAGCATTGATTTTATGTCGTTTACGGTTCTGCGGAGTATATCGGTCACAACATTTTTGAGTGCGTCAGACATAGGATCTGCGCCGGTCAGCGAGCTGTTCATGGTGCGGTTTACATCCTGCTGAGCGCCCACAACAAACTGTCCCAGCCCGAACTGCGAGGTTGACGGATTGGACGGATGAAAGCTTAAAAATCCCGAAACATCGTTGCCGTGGTGCAGTTCGCTGTCACGGTTTGTAAACTTCATAAATCTTTTGAGAATACCGCTGTCGGTAAATTCTTTGTCATTGAGTGAGATTACACCCACACTCTTTGGGCGGAGCAAATCGTCAAGATTCACACCGAGGGTAATGCTCTTGAGCTTTTGAGCCTTTGCAAGCGTATCTATTATATCCTTTTTTAGTTCGGGAAAACCGCTGTCATTGTAAATTGACTGAACATTTTTCTTGAGTTCAAGCAAGCCCTGCGACTTTACTTCAATTGTTTCAAGCGTGTTTTTTATTCTTGTAATGCAATCAACATAGCCGTCCATTTCACGAAGTCGGTTTACAAGCTGCCACAAGGAAGATGCCTCGGTATCCTTTTGAAAGCGCTCAATTTCACGCAAATCGTTCAGCTTTACAAGGAGTGCGGATAGATCATCACGGAGTTTCGGAAAACGAAGAAAATCCTCAAAAACATCGCAACGATATTTTATAACTTCCTCGTCATCCGTAATATTTATCAGCAGCTGCTTTATGCTGTTGCGTTCATACTGCTCTTTTGTGAGAGCGTCACATATATAATCAACCGACAAATCATTCAGCGCCTCTTTGTTGAGAGTTCTGTAGGATGCATTTGAATTTGTCGGGTGTAATAAGCTGAAATTTCCCATAATTCACCGCCGAAAAAATTTGCCGTATAACGGCTTTAATTGAATGATAGCACAAAAAATTTTTGTTTTCAACCGACAAATCGAAAATTTGCACTTTGGCTGATTGTGTGATATCATAGCTTTGGAGCAGATTGCTCTCAAAACCAAAATAACGGTCGGGAGGATTGACTTATGGATAAAAAGATGCTTGACAGAATTAATGAGCTTGCAAAAAAGAAAAAGGAACAGGGACTTACCGAGGCTGAGCAAAAAGAACAGAAAGAGCTGTACAAAATATATCTCGGTGAAATCCGCACACAGTTCAACGCAACACTTGACAATGTAAGCGTTGAAGAAAAGGACGGCACTGTAAAACCTTTCAAAGAGGCATACAAAAAGCCGTATGACAAAAACTGATTTTGTCATTCAGACAGAAGTCATGCGAAAATTTAATTACACAGTCAAACAAAAAAGCAGTTCCGATTTTGGAACTGCTTTTGTTTTATAAAGTTATTTAATTACTTGTATCTTCTTCCGCCCTTTTGGTTGTTCTTTGGAAGCTGAATTTCGGCAGTATCGTACTTACTGCGTCTTTCGGACTTTCTGTCTGAAGATGAGTAATCATCGGCATAATCATCGTTACTGCTGTAACGCTGTGGCTGTACAGATTTGCTCTTTGGAGCGTTACTTCTGCCGCCAACCGTAACTCTCTTCCTTCTGTTGAGAACAGTTGAAATTACAAAGTACGCAATGCCTGCAACACCGAGTGAGAGTAAAACGAGTGAAACATAGAACATCCAATGACCGTTGTCACCCTTGCTGTTATTGTTCTTGATGAAGTTAAAGTCATCACCGTCAGAACTCGATGTGTCGGTATTTTTAAGATTTTTTGCGATATCCGACCAGTCGTTGCTTGAAAGAGTTTTTTCGTCAATGTTATCGTCAGACTTGATGAGCGACGCTGACGGAGCAGTATTTGACGGAGCAACATAGGACTGACCGCCGCCTACATATGACGGCTCAGAGTAGTAGTAAGTCTGACTGCTGCTGTAATTATTGTCATAACTGTTATTGTTGTAGTCATAGCTACTGTCATAGTTATAGTTGTTGTCATATGATGAATCACTTGACGAATAGCCGGGATCTACATATGATGAACTGTCCGAAGAATCCGGATACACAGGATCGGGCTGCGGCTGTGGCTCAGGCTCCGGTGATGGTTCCGGTGATGGTTCCGGTTCGGGCTCGGGCTCGGGCTCCGGCTCTACGGGATCAACAATAACGCTTGAATCTCCGCCGGGATCAACCTCCTCACAGACTGCCGATACGGAAAAGCTCACAGCAGAAATGCTCAAAAGTGCCGTCAGAAAAATTGCGCAAAGCTTTGAATGTTTTTTCATAAAAGCCCCTTTCTTCAGAATAATCTGAAAATGCGTCTGTTGTATGTCCGATATCAATTATTTTGAGCTTTTATCGGATGCCGATGTTGTTGACGCCGATGTTGTAGGCTCAACCGCAACGAAGAAGAGTTCGGGCTTATACTTGTCAATAACCGAAGTGTTTTCTTCATACTTGAGTTTCTCTGCCAGACTGTCAATGTACTTTGAAAATTCGTCTGACTTCATTGACGCAAGTACACTGGCTCTGTTTGATTCGTTGCCGATATAGCTGTCAACATCCTTGCTGACGTCTTTCTTATAAACGAGATAGTAGATTGCGCTGTCGCCGCTGCCAACCTTGAGAGTTTCAGCCTTGCCTGTTTTAAGCTTGCCGATAGCCTTTTTAAGCTCGTCACCGATTGAGCTCTTGTCGAGAACTTCTACTTTTGAAACAGAAGAATCTGTTCCCGAACCGCTTGACTTCTTGTATGATGCAATAACATCATCAAAAGAACCGCCCTTGTTAAGGTCATTCTTGTAGCCGTTAAGCTGATCCTCAACCTTCTTGATTTCCTTGTCGCTCATTGCAACATTCTTTGATGAACCTGCCTCATCTTTTGTTGATGTATAAAGGTTCACGGGAAGATATGAGTAGTCCGTATAGTTTTCCTTGAAATACTTTGTAAGGTCGGCGTCGGAAACTTCCTTTGAACCGCCCTTGCCGTAAACTGCTTTGAAGAGAGCCTCATACTTTGTGTTGTAGAGAGTTGTACAGTATGCAAAGCTGTCGAGTGAAACGCCGTACTTTTCATACTGCTTCTTCATCGGCATTACATAACCCTGTGACGCATACGGGCCGACATTCCAGTATGATTCAGCCTGACTTGTTGCGGAGTCAATAGTTGCCTGACCGATGTTTACATTTTCCTTTTTAAGCTGTTCGTCAACTACGAGGTAGCTGAGGCACATTTTCTTAGCCTGATCTTTAATCCACTCTCTTGCAACCTGCTCGTTGCCGTCATCGTCCTTGATTTTTTCATCAAGCCACTTGTCAGATGTCGAATCATAATCGTCAAGCTTTTTAGCAAATGACTCAGCCTGACTGTAAGCTGCATTGAGTGAGTAGATATAAACGCCGATGGCAAGCTCGTTGTCGCTTGTCTTATACGACCATTCTTTGTTAAGAGTTGTGGGTGTACAACCTGCAATTGCAAAAACTGAGAACATCATAACAATTGCAAGTAAAAATGAACCAACCTTGATATTAGGCTTCATAGTTTTTTACCGTCCTTCTGAAAAATTAAATGCAAAGTGTCCTGCAAACACACTTTCACAGGATAATGTACCTTACGATTATACACAAAAAAATCGTCATTGTCTACATTTTTATAAAATTTTGTTGAGAATTTCCACCGAAAAACAGCATTTTTGTAGTTTCGGGAGGTTTTTTCTTAACAAATTACGGCTTAATACCGTTAAATTACTGCACACCGAAAATTTTGGTGAGGATTTCAAGCGGAGCGGAACTGTTTTTGCACTCAACCGCAACGCACGGTTTTGCTCCGGCAACAAGCTTTGCCTTTCCGCCCAAAGCAATGAGCAAGTCGGCAACCTGAGGGGATTTGAGTTCGTTTACAAAGAGCATGAGCGTTGTGCCGTTCTGTCTGATTTCGTAAATACCCATTGAGTAAGCCTTGTTACGCACAAGGGCAATGTCGATAAGTCCGAGAACCGAGTTCGGAATCTTGCCGAATCTGTCCTGCAGCTCGTCAATAACATCGTCTGCGTCCTCGTTACTGCGGATATCGGCAATTCTGCGGTAAACATCAAGACGAAGTGTAAGACTTTCAACATAGCTTTCGGGAATATGAGCGTCAACCGAAATATCAATAAGACAGTCGAGGTCTTTTGTGACATTCTGCTCGCCCTTTTCCTCGCTTACTGCCTCATCGAGAAGCTTGAGGTACATATCGTAACCGACCGATTCCATATGCCCGTGCTGCTGTGCGCCCATAATATTGCCCGCACCTCGCAGTTCAAGGTCACGCATTGCAATGCGGAAGACGCTGCCAAATTCTGTAAATTCCCTGATTGCGGCAAGCCTTTTCTGCTGAATCTCCGTGAGAACCTTGTTCCGTCTGAAGGTAAAGTAGGCATATGCCCTTCGTGAACTTCTGCCCACACGGCCTCTGAGCTGATGCAACTGTGAAAGTCCCATACAGTCGGCATTTTCTATAATAAGGGTGTTGGCATTCGGCAAATCGACACCCGTTTCGATAATTGTTGTGCAGACAAGCACATCAATCTCCTGTTCAAGCATCTGTCGCCAAACTTCGCTGAGTTCGCCCTCTTTCATTTTGCCGTGACCGATTGCGATTTTTGCCTCGGGAACAGCCTCCTGAATTTTTGCGGCACATGAAGAAATTGTTTCAACATTGTTGTGAAGATAGAACACCTGACCGCCACGGCGGAGCTCACGGCGGATTGCCTCGTTGATAACCGCATCATCGTGTTCAAGCACATAGGTCTGAACAGGCTGACGGTTTGTCGGAGCTTCTTCGATAACGCTCATATCACGCAGACCGCTCATCGCCATATTGAGGGTTCTCGGAATAGGAGTAGCCGAGAGCGTAAGCACATCGACATTTTTGCACAGTTCCTTGAACCTCTCCTTTTGGGCAACACCGAAACGCTGTTCCTCATCTATGATTGCAAGTCCGAGGTCACGGAATTCAACATCCTTCTGCACAAGTCTGTGAGTTCCGACAATCATATCAATTTCTCCTCGCTTTAGCTTTTGGAGAATTTCTTTCTGCTGTTTTGCGGTACGGAATCTTGAAAGCAGTTCCACACGAACGGGATAGCCCTCAAAACGCTTGATTACCGTCTGATAATGCTGCCATGCGAGAATGGTTGTGGGGCAGAGCAATGCGCATTGCTTTGAATCTGCAATACACTTAAAGGCGGCACGGAGTGCAACCTCTGTTTTGCCGAATCCGACATCACCGCAGAGAAGTCTGTCCATCGGCGACGAACGCATCATGTCATGCTTGATTTCCTCACAACAACGCAGCTGGTCAGGAGTTTCGTCATACTCAAAGCTGAGTTCAAAATCTCTCTGCCACTCGTTATCTGCCGAAAAGGCATAGCCCTTGGCTTTCATACGCTGTGAGTAAAGCTCAATAAGCTCCTTGGCAATGTCCTTGACAGAGGTTTTAACCCTTGCCTTTGCCTTTTGCCAGTCGCCCGAACCGAGTCGGTTAAGCTTAACCCTTGAATCCTCTTTCGGACCTATATATTTTGCAACCATATCAAGCTGTGTGACAGGCACATAAAGCACATCGCCCTTTGCGTAGTCAATCTTGATATAGTCCTTTATAACTCCGTGAGTATCAATTTTTCTTATACCGCCGAACACACCGATACCGTGAACATTGTGTACAACATAATCACCGGGGGCAAGTTCGGAAAGGCTGTAAATTTCCTGTCCCGTCCTTTTCTTCTTCTTTTTGGACTTTTCGGGACGGTATGAAACCTGACTGTAAGTTATTGCAAAAAACTTTTGTGACGGATACTCAAAGCCCGCACTCAATGCACCCTGCATGACAAGCAATTCGCCCTTTGAAATCTTATCCGCGCCCTCGCTGTAAACAGCGTTTATGCCGTCTGCGTTAAAGGTGTCACAAAGATTTTTGGCGGCTCTTTCTGTTCCTGCAAAAATAACGCCCTTGCTTTCGGGGGTAAAAAGTCCGTCAACATCTTCTTTTAGCTGTTTATACGAACCGCCCCATGCCGAGAGCTGTTTTGTTGAAAAGCTGATGATTTCCGACAGCTTGATAGGCATACTTCCGTGAACAAAGTTTTCAAGCACGATTGTTCCGTGACTTTGCAAAAACTCGGTACATTCGTTGAATGTGAGCGCAAAGCGGTCAAAACCTCTGCAAAGAGTTCCGTCCTCAAAGCCTTGCATAAGGGTTTCATTGCTGATAAAGTCCATTGACTTTCCCCGTTCCTGAATTGCAGTAAATTCGGACGCAAAAACGAGGGTGTTTCTGTCGAGATAATCAAAAAGCGACTCGGGCTTATCGTAAATCTGATTGATAAATTTGTCCGCATTGGCAATCATTGCACCGCTGCGGATAAGCTCTGCCTCTGAAAAAAGTTTTTCCTTGGCTTTGGCGCTGTTCTTGGAACGGAGGAGCTTTGCCTTGTGTTCAATTTTATCTGCAAGGGCGGCTCTGTCCTCAATTACGATTTCGGTTGAGGGCGAAAGCGTAATTTTGTCAGCCTTTTTAAATCTTCTCTGTGTTTCAATGTCAAAATAGCTGAGGTCGGTAATTTCATCACCCCAAAATTCACATCTCACGGGATAGTCGCTGTCGGGCATAAAGAAGTCGAGAATACCGCCTCTCAGCGAAAACTGACCGCTGCCCTCTACCGCATCAAAGCGTTCGTAGCCGAGCAGAGTAAGTGCCTTTGTTGCCTTTTCAAGCGAGAGCTCCCTGCCCTCTTCAAATTCAATAACCGACTGTTCAAGCACATTTCTCGGAACGGTAAGCTGTGCCGCCGCATCAACACACGCAATTGCAACATCACATTCGTGGTTGAGAAGTTTGAGCAAAACTTTAAGTCTTGCGTGCTCGTACTCGTGCGAACGGCTCTGAAAGTCGAGAAAGTTGAAGTCACGCACGGGATAAACATAGGCACGAAGTCCCATGCACGAAAGGTCGTTGCACAAAGTTTGCGCCTCTTTTTCATCGGAGGCAAGACAAAATGCCGTGACGCCTTTGAGGCGGCACAGCGCATAGATGATATTTGATTTGTTAATTGTTGAAAGTCCCGAAGCACAGACCGTTCTGCCCGGCTTGACATTTTTTTCAAGCGTTTTGAAAACGGGTGACTCTTTGAGGACATCAACAAGAAAGTTGAGATTATTCATTTCTTTGTCCCTTTTCAGTTGAACAAATTCATAGCACGGTCGGTTTTGCCGTCAATAATCAGCTCGATTGCTTTTTCGGCATTGTCAAAAATTTCATCAAGCTTTTTCATTTCATCGGGAGTGAACTTTGAAAGCACCCAGTCGGCAAGGTCCCAGTCGGGATTTGGCTTTGCGCCTATGCCAACCTTGATGCGGGGGAATTTATCACTTCCGCTAAGATAGATGATACTGCGCATTCCCCTTTGACCGCCGTCACTGCCCTTTGAACGGATACGCATTTTTCCGACATCAAGCGAAATGTCATCAAAAATTACAATGACATTTTCGGGTGGGATTTTGTAGAAGTTCATCGCCTCAACAACTGCCTGACCGCTGTTGTTCATATATGTTGTGGGTTTCATCAGCATAACTTTTGCGCCGTTTACAGTGCAAGTGCCGATAAAGCTTTTGTATTTTATCTTGTTCACATCACAACCGAGCTTGTCGGCAATGCGGTCAATTGCAAGCCAGCCTGCGTTGTGACGAGTGTTTTCGTATTTTCTGTCGGGATTTCCGAGTCCCACTACAATGTACTCGATTGAACCCGTTGATTTGTTTTTTCCGAACATATCCGTTTTCCTCTTATTTATATTATATGTATTCTGAAATTTAAATTAACCTTTTCCGAAGCTTACAACAACCCAGTCATCGTTGCCGAGATGATAAGGATTTCCGCAATACGGGCAGTTGCGTTCTCTTGTTGCATCAAAGCTTGCGCCGCAGCTTTTACAGGTTACTTTTTTCATTGTGAAAACGCCGTCATCCATGGCGTTCACACTTCTGCAAACGGTAAGTCTGAACTTTTCGTTTTTAACCCTAAATGAAGAATTTTTGTTTTTCACGGTCGTTGCGTAAACGGTCATATCAACATAGCAACATCCGTTTGTGACATTGAATGAATTAAGCTTTGACACTCCTCTGTACTTGATGTCAACAATATCTCCGAAAGGATTTTTCATCGGATTGCCCTCATAGACTGCGAGGTTTGTGTAATCATCGCTGAAAATCATAATCTTGAGCAAAGCAAGCACCTTGCCGATAAAGTATTCATATGAGAAGTTGGGATTAACCTCTTTCATAAGCCACGGAAGTCTTTTCTGACAATTGAAGTGCGGACCTATCATAGGAATGCTCTTTGCCGCACCGACAAAAAGTCCGAAAAGCGTTTTTAATGCCCATGCAAGGTACCCCGCCAAAAGTCCGCCGAGCAGTACGGGGATTGCTCTTATGCCGATTTCATAGACCATATTTGCGGTTGCGGGATCAAAAGTTCCGTCCTTTACAACCACCCATACCGTAAATGCCGCAACGGCGGCAATTCCGCCGAGAAGGTACGGAGCAAGCACTTTTTTCGTTGACTTGTTCGCAAGCGAATAGGTTTTTACAAAGTAGAAGTTTGTAACCTTCGGGAACAAATCGTCCATAATAAAGCGAGTTTTGCAGTTTTTACAACCGTTGAGAAGCTCTCTTACACTGCTTACCGCACCGCAGTTCGGACACGAACACGCAACCTCGGAATTTTGGTTTTCAAGCCTTGTAATCATTGTGTAAAAGAAAAATCTGTCCTTGATTTTTTTCTTTTTCTTTCCGTCTTTAAAGTATTTCTCCGTAACCTCATAAGTCTTTGTCGCAATGTTACTCTTACATTCGCCCATATCGTAGGCAGTACAAGCATTTATGGGGACTTCATTCTTCACCGTTTCCTTATCGGTAAAAGCGGTCTGAATCTTTACACCCTTTTCGTCAAGTCTTTTCTTCTGTAGGTCAAGCGCAAAGTCGAGGTCGATTGACGCAATATCCGGATTTTTGCCCTCATTGCACCACAATTCGTACTCATCGACAAAGCTGTTCATTATTTTGTTATCTGAATCGGAGCCGTAAACTATACCAAACAAAATTAAATCACCCTCACATATTGTACCGTTTTATTCCTGAAAAATTTGCAGTAAAACAGCGAAATGGCGGGTTAGTTAAAACCCGCCTGTTTATTCACATAATTAAATTGTTCGCCTATCAACCGAAAGCGGCTGTGAACGGCTTGTCGTTGTAGATTCTTGCGATAGCCTCTGCAAATGTAGGAGCAACAGGAAGAATTGTGAACTTGTCAATCATCTTTTCCTTCGGAACAGGAATTGTGTCAAGAAGAACAACTTCTTTGATTGCACTGTTCTGGATTCTCTCGATTGCAGGACCTGAAAGAACTGCATGAGTAGCGCAAGCGTAAACCTCTGTTGCACCGCCCTTTTCAACAATAGCGTTAGCGGCATTGCAGAGAGTACCTGCTGTATCGATCATATCGTCAACAAGGATAACCTTCTTACCCTTAGCGTCACCGATGATGTTCATAACCTCACAAACATTAGCCTTTGGTCTTCTCTTGTCGATAATAGCAAGACCTGTGCCGATTTTTGAAGCGAAGTTTCTTGAACGAGTTACAGAACCGAGGTCGGGAGATACAACGATATAATCATCATTGTTGCCACCGATTTTCTCTCTCATATGGTTTGCGAGAAGTGATGCACCCTGAAGGTGGTCAACAGGAATGTTGAAGAAGCCCTGAATCTGGTTTGCGTGAAGATCCATTGTAAGCACACGGTCAGCACCTGCACAGGTGATGATGTCTGCACAAAGCTTAGCCGAGATCGGATCTCTTGCCTTAGCTTTTCTGTCCTGTCTTGCATAGCCGAAGTATGGCATAACAACTGTGATTCTTGCAGCAGATGCACGCTTCATGGCATCAATCATTATGAGCATTTCCATAAGATTGTCGTTGACGGGAGCACAGGTTGACTGAACAATAAAGCAGTCGCTGCCACGAACAGATTCGTGAAGAGAAACAGAGATTTCGCCGTCTGAGAACTGTGTACAGTCACTCTTACCAAGCGGCAGACCAAGACAGCCTGCAATTCCCTGAGCTACATCAACATTTGAACTGCCGGTGAAAATTTTAATGTCCTTACCGTGAAAATTCATTGCAATAACTCCTTTGAATTTTAATGTGTGTAGTATATGTTTACCAATGATTAACCGAGCAATTAACAGCTGTAACCCTTTGCTCTTGCAATTTCGTTAAGCTGTTCAAGCTGAGCCGGATCATTTGCACCCAGAACCGTATCACTGCACTGAGCCGTGAATGCTCCGACCTTTCTTCCGTCCTCAAGCAAAAGCTTGATTGCGTCGGGAAGATAATATTCCTTTGCGCTGTTATCCGACTTGATTCTGTCGAGAACCGAAAGAAGAAGCTGACAATCAAACCAGAATCCGCCCGAGTTTACCTCATTTATTTTGAGAGTTTCCTCATCGGCGTCTTTCTGCTCAACAATTGCACGCAGATTTCCGTTTTCGTCACGGACAATTCTGCCGTAACCTGTCGGATCGTCAACCTTTGCGGAAATAACCGTTGCGGCACAACCGTTCTCAATATGAGCCTTCAGGGAATCCTCAATAGTCTTGCTGTCCATAAACGGAGCATCGCCGTTGAGAATAACAACATTGCCGCTGTGCTTTTTAAGGAAATCCTTTGCCATCATCACAGCGTGACCTGTTCCGAGTCTTTCAGCCTGAAACACGCTTTCAACGGAAAAATCGAGGGTTGAAAGATACTCTTCGACACACTCTTTTTTAAAGCCCTTAACAACACAGATGTCATCAATACCGGCTTTCCTTAAAGCCGACATAACCCAGCAGAGCATCGGTCTGCCGAGCACCTCCGACAATGTTTTCGGTTTGTCGGATTTCATTCTTTTGCCCTCGCCGCCTGCGAGGATAACGGCACAATTCTTCATTTCTTCTCCTTTTATCTGTGACAAAACAACAAAGATGCAGACAGTCCTGTCACAAGGCACTCGTTCATACCATAATATTATCTCACAAAAATCACAAATTTCAAGAGAAAATTACAAAATTCGGGCAAAAAAAGGCATTTTAAACGATTTATACAATATTGTCGAAAATAAAACTCGTTTTTTATAAGAAAAAAGTTTGAAAAAAATATAGCTATTTTGACCAAAGTTTGTTATAATATTCGATAGGCTTATACAAGCAGGCAGGTTTTACCAAGGGGTAAGTCTGCCACAGCCGTATATCTTAATTTATTTTTAGGAGGATTACCAGTTATGGCAAACAAATGGGTTTACCTTTTTACAGAAGGTAATGCTAACATGCGTGAGCTCCTCGGCGGTAAGGGTGCCAACCTTGCAGAAATGACAGGTCTTGGACTTCCTGTACCACAGGGCTTCACAATTACAACAGAAGCTTGTACTCAGTATTATGAGGACGGCAGAGAAATCAACGCTGAAATTCAGGCTCAGATCAACGAGTACATCGAGAAGATGGAAGAGATCACAGGCAAGAAGTTCGGCGACAAGGAGAACCCCCTCCTCGTTTCAGTTCGTTCAGGTGCTCGTGCTTCAATGCCGGGTATGATGGATACAATCCTTAACCTTGGTCTTAACGAAGATGTTGTTGAAGTTATCGCTAAGAAGTCAAACAACCCTCGTTGGGCTTGGGACTGCTACAGAAGATTCATTCAGATGTATTCCGATGTAGTTATGGAAGTAGGTAAGAAATATTTTGAAGAGCTCATCGACAAGATGAAGGCTGAGAGAGGCGTTACTTATGACGTAGAGCTTACAGCTGACGATCTTAAGGAGCTTGCAGGCCAGTTTAAGGCTGAATACAAAGAGAAAATCGGTCAGGACTTCCCTGACGATCCTAAGGAACAGCTCATGGGCGCAGTTAAGGCTGTATTCCGTTCATGGGACAACCCTCGTGCAAACGTTTACCGTCGTGACAACGATATCCCTTATTCATGGGGTACTGCCGTTAACGTACAGTCAATGGCATTCGGTAACATGGGTGACGATTGCGGTACAGGTGTTG
>ENA-OPAG01001320-OPAG01001320.1-human-gut-metagenome-genome-assembly--contig:-NODE-1320-length-13035-cov-3.045223_pt1 | contig 13035 bp, 5 predicted proteins | sample MGYA00241053_ERZ501422 | MGnify/ENA primary metagenome ERZ501422 (study PRJEB25962, sample SAMEA2042619) | human gut metagenome | biome: human gut; feature: human-associated habitat; material: faeces... | reverse complement strand
TGATATCGGTTATAAAAAGAAAAAGCGTCTAGCTAAATCAGGAAAAGACATCACCCCTTGATGAAACGGTCTTTACCTCAGCGTGTAACGACCTTTACCAAATAGTGTAACGGCCTTTACCCAATAGCGTAACGACCTTTACATTAGCATGTAACGGCTTTTACACTATAGCGCAAGCAATCGGTAAATACAATCCATTGAAAATAAACAAACTACATCATCGGTCAGCAAGTTCTATCACCTCCAAATCTTTAAACGTTCCCCCATCAACCGCAAAGCGTACCATCGTACGCACCTTATGGAAACCTTGAATGCCCGCAGCGCCCGGATTGATGTGGAGTACATCCAACGTCTTGTCATACTTCACCTTCAGTATATGCGAGTGCCCGCTGATGAACAGCTTTGGGGGACGCACCAGAATGCTGCCCTTGATGGAAGGGTCGTAGTTGCCGGGATAACCGCCGATATGCTTCATCAGCACCTCCGCCCCATCCACCGTGAAACGGAGAATCTGCGGATAGAGCTGCCGTATCTCCTGCCCGTCAATATTGCCATACACGGCACGGAAGGGACGGAAAGCCGCCAGCTTCTGTGCCACTTCCAGCGAACCGATGTCACCGGCATGCCATATTTCGTCACAGCCCTCAAAATATTGCAGGTACTTTTCATCCCAGTAGCCATGCGTATCCGATAATAAACCAACTTTTGTCATCTTTCCTTTGTTTATTAAGACAAAGGTAATTATATTTGGGAAGAATACAATGTGGTAATGTGCTAATATGCCACATTAACACCTTAACACCATGGACAACAGATATTTCAAACGTGACATCAGCTGGCTTTCCTTCAACTACCGCGTACTGCTGGAAGCGGAAGACGAGACATTGCCGCTATACGAACGCATCAACTTTATTTCTATATACTCTTCCAATCTGGAAGAATTCTACAAGATACGCGTAGCCGACCATAAGGCCATAGCCACCGGAGCCTCGCAAAGCGATGAAGAGACTATGCAGTCTGCCGCCGAACTGGTAGATGAAATCAACCAAGAAGTCAATCGCCAACTGGAGGAACGTATCCGCATCTACGAACAGAAGATACTGCCCGCCCTGCGGAAACATCACATCATATTTTATCAAAGCCGCAACGTAGAACCGTTTCACCGCGACTTTGTGCGCAGCTTCTTCCGCGAAGAGATATTCCCTTATCTGGCCCCGGTGCCCGTAAGCAAGGACAAGGTGATTTCATTCCTGCGCGACAACCGTCTCTATCTGGCCGTACGGCTTCATCTGAAAGGAGCTCCCGCCAGTTCTCCAAACCGTATCCAGTATTTCGTGATGAAACTGCCGTACAGCAAAGTGCCGCGCTTCATCCAGCTGCCCAAGGTGGGGAAAGACTATTATCTGATGTTCATTGAAGACATCATCAAGGCCAATCTGGATACCATCTTCCCCGGTTATGAAGTGGACAGCAGTTATTGCATCAAGATTTCACGCGATGCGGATATTCTGATAGACGATGCCGCCAATACCTCCGAAATCATCGAGCAGGTGAAGAAGAAGGTAAAGAAACGCAAGATAGGCGCCGTGTGCCGTTTTGTATACGACCGCGCCATGCCCCAGGACTTCCTCGACTTTCTGGTAGATGCCTACCGCATAGACCGCCGGGAGCTGGTGCCGGGAGACAAGCACCTCAACATGGAGGATTTGCGGCATCTGCCCAATCCCAACCAAAGCGTACGTCCCATCAAGAAACCCCAGCCCATGAAGCTGACCTGCCTGGACGAACGCGAATCCATCTTCCGCTATGTGGAGAAGAAGGACCTGCTGCTGCATTATCCCTACCACTCCTTCGACCACTTCATCCATTTTCTATATGAAGCCGTCCACGAACCCACCGTGCGTGAAATCATGGTGACCCAGTATCGCGTGGCAGAGAACTCCACCGTCATCAACACCCTGATAGCCGCCGCACAGAACGGAAAGAAAGTCACCGTCTTTGTGGAACTGAAAGCCCGCTTCGACGAAGAAAACAACCTCGCCACCGCCGAGATGATGAAAGCTGCCGGCATCAACATCATTTTCAGCATACCAGGACTAAAGGTACATGCCAAAGTAGCCCTCGTGCTACGCCGCGATAAGGAAGGGCGCAAACTGACAAGCTACGCCTACATCAGCACCGGCAACTTCAACGAAAAGACCGCCACCCTCTATGCGGACAGCGGACTATTCACCTGCAACCCAGTGATTGTAAACGACCTGCACAACTTGTTCCGTACTCTGCAGGGAAAGGAAAATCCAGTGTTCCACCGCCTGCTTGTGGCCCGCTTCAACCTGATTCCTGAACTGAACCGCCTCATCAATCACGAAATAGAACTGACCCGGCAAGGCAAGCAAGGACGGATTATCCTAAAAATGAATGCCCTGCAAGACCCCGCCATGATAGACCGCCTCTACGAAGCCTCGCAAGCCGGTGTAGAGATAGACCTCATTGTCCGCGGCATCTGCTGCCTCATCCCCGGGCAGGAGTACAGCCACAACATCCGCGTGACACGCATCGTGGATACCTTTCTGGAACATGCCCGTGTGTGGTACTTCGGCAACGGCGGCGCACCCAAGCTCGGCTCGCCGGACTGGATGCGGCGTAAATTGTAACGCCGTATCGAAGCCGTCACCCCCATTCTGGACCCGGACTTGAAGCAAGAGCTCATCGATATGCTATCCATACAACTGTCGGACAAACGGAAAGCCTGCTTTGTGGACGACCGGTTGCGAAACCGCTGGAAGTCGTCGCGACCGCAAAAGGAGAAGGTACGGTCGCAATATAGCTTTTACGAATACTTGAGAGAGAAAATATAAACAACTCTGCCCCAATATACCTCCGGCTCAACAGTCTTTTATAGGACACAGACGTACGGCAGTTCCTCCACTACGTGCTTGCCGAATGGTGAGGGTATCACTATAAGTCACTTCGCGCTCTTCTATAAGTATAGCAGCAGGACATGTCTCATAATCGGACTCAGGAGCATCACGATAAATAGTAGCCAGATAGCTTTTATCTGTATCGAGAAAAGACAGACTGATATTAGCCGTTCGTTCCTCATCTCCCGTGATACTGCCTATATACCAGCATCCCTCTCCTTTATCACAACGGGCAATAGTAACATAACTGCCAATGCATGCTTCCGGCACCACTGTTCTGCTCCAATCTGTAGGACAAGATACTATAAAATTAAAAGGTTCCGGATTAGCCTCGTAATTCTCTATTTCATCCGAAGCCATTTGTAACGGTGAATAGAGCACCACAAACAGCGCCAATTGTTTGGCCAGTGTGGTATGTACACGTGTCTGTGGCATTACATCGTTAACAAACCGAAACGTCACCGGTGTAAAGTCCATCGGGCCTGCCAACCCACGAGTGAAAGGCAATATTACGGTATGAGAGGGAGGATTTCCACCATCTACATCCCAAGCGTCCCATTCTTGTCCACGTACTCCCTCTTGTGTCATCAGATTAGGAAAAGTACGCTGCAAACCTGTAGGAATCACCGGTTCATGATTATCAATACAGATACGGTGACGGGCAGCAGCCTCTATTACCTTGCGATAATGAAGTACACCAAACTGACTGCTATGATATTCTTTCCCATCAAGCAAATCGCCCACATAACCCGTTTTTACTTGATGCACACCATATTTCTCATAGAACTTGAAACCATCTTCCATCTGATTTTCATAATTGGAAACATTACCGCCAGTTTCATGATGTCCTATCAAAGCTACTCCTTTGCTACGCCCATAATCAGTAATACGTTGTATATCAAAATCGGTATAAGGTTTTGTGAAACTAAACTTCCAAGTAGCCCAGTCTTCATTCCACCCTTCCACCAGTACACCTCCCAGGTTATTGGCAGCAGCAAAATCGATGTGACGCATTGTATTCTCTGTTGTGGCCCCATGATGGGGACCGGCATGCCAGGTGTTATGCTTCATGTGATAAGTCCACCAAATTCCAATATAGCGCATAGGTTGTATCCAGGAAGTATCGGTTATACGACAAGGTTCATTAAGATTTAACATGAGACGGGAAAGAAGCAAATCACCGGCAGATTCAGCCACTATCATTGTACGCCAAGGAGATACACGGGTATCGGTAACACGTACTTTCTCACCTGTACTCCAAGGTGTAAGAGCCGCACGTAATGTAACCGTTTTATTATCTTCAAGTTGTTCAACCGGCTTCAAGTTCATGGCAGCATAATCTGTAAGATTTGCTTCATGAATAGCCAAATAAAGGCTATCTGTTGTCTCAATCGTCACCGGAGTGCTTACCCATCCCATCTTACTAAGAGTTTTTTTCTCAAATAAGGCCTCGTAAAAACGAACTCCTTTCACTGGAATACTCCAAGCATCATAATCTGCAGGAAAAACGAATTCAGTCACTTCGTCATCAATAAGAAACTCTTGTAGCTGTTGCTGGCGCGGGAACTCATACCGGAATCCCATCCCATCATCAAAAAGACGAAAAATAATATTCAGTTCCCGCTCCAACGATGTTTCTTCCTTGAGGCATACCCTCAATTCATTATAATGATTTACAATTTCAGCCTCTTCCCCCCATACTGGTTGCCACACATCATTATGCGAATCATGCTTAACCTCTTTTAGAACGAAACCAGTCAAAAGATCTGGCGCATCCTTCAAAACCAATCCCAGACGTGAAGGAAGTAAAATATTCTTCCCCGCATGTCTTAAACAATATCGGGGAGCACCTTCTTCATCAAGTGTAAACTCTAAAGAAAGTTTTCCATTTGGAGAGGTCAACTTGATATGTTCCTGCTGGCATGAAATCATCCATAGGCCTAAACATAAAGCAAGTATAATCTGTAGCGTTTTTTTTAGTTTCATAGTCATTACCGAATTTAATTTTATATATCCAATTCTTATTTTATAAGTCTACTGACAAACAGTCCCTTTCCTTCCTCAGCCGGAATAACACAGAAGTTTACGAAACCACAGACAGACTCCGGTTCAAGCAACGTGGCAACCAAATTTCCTAAAGGTTGTGCCAAAGGTACCAACCAACTACCTATTGGAAGTTCTACATTATCTTCATAGACATCCGTTTCTACATTTACCGGATGAATCCCCTCCCATTCCTTCTCTGCACGATACAGACGGGTTACTTTGTAACGCTCAACTTTTGCTTTTTGTACACGGGTAACTTGCTCAATGTGTACACCCAACGCTCGAAGCTTACATACTGCTTCTGTACAGGGAGCATCGAGCAGATAAGCCTTAGGGCGAGTACGCATCAATTGAGGTGTTGCCTGCATGGCATCAAGGGTTGGCAGTTCAGTCTTAAACAGTTCATTGGCCTTATAATCGATAAAAGAGACTACATGACGTACAGTATCCGAAGTGAAAGTAACATATATCGGTTCAGTAGCTTTCAAGGTGCGCTTCCTGGCTTGTTCTATCTTACGTTTAATTGAAGCACGATGTTGCGCAGCAGTAACCAACGTTTGCCGTGCCACCAAGAAACCGCACTCACTACGACGTGCAAAACACTCCGGTCCCAATCCAATACCTCTTATTTCGACAAAAAGCGATACAGCTCCCGTCAATGCTTGAAAAGTAGAACTGGACTGCGGACTTTTGGCACCTTTTACAAGAACAAGGGAACCATCTGCCACACGAGGAGTAAAGTAGAAACCGGAAGCATAACCGGCACTATTTAAAACGACCTCTGCCTCACGACGAAAAAGTTCTTCAGACAGCGTACGTAAAGCTAAAGGCGCATTAAGATGTCCTGTAGGTAAAAAAAGTACATCAGCAGCATTTGCTGTCGGCACTCCACGTAATAAGTTAAACTCACGACGTAAAGGTGTATATTCATGAATATCAAGAGCTACGTCCGGATTCCATTGCTGATAGGACTGCTTCAACAGCAAAGTGACAGCATCCTCTAATTTGCTCTGATCGCGATTCAAATCGTAACCATCGGCTGAACGACGTTGCTGAATGGCATAACCATCAACATTGGCTATAGGAACCAAAGCCACAGCTATATGATTCAGCAATTCACGTCCTTCTTTTTCACAAAGTAAGTAACGGACAAGCATGCATACAGCCTCAGCACCTGCCGGCTCGTTACCATGCAGTGCCGCTTGAATCCATACCCTTACCTTCTTCTTGTCGGGAGTACCCAAATAAAGTACCGGAATGGTACGTCCTTGTTTGGTAACACCAATATTCTCCATATATGCCAAACCCGGAGAACGTACAACCAATTGTTGTAAATAGTCCTTTATCTCATCAACCGATGCCAATCCGCTACCGTAAGGTTTACTTAGAGTAGGTGTCTCACGGTCAAATTTGGGGTCAGGATAGAAACTTGCAGTTACTCCGGCAGGTTGCTTCGACTGATTTCTATTCCATAACACAAGATTAGCTAATACCACTTCTTGTGCTATCCTCTGTAAATAAAGAGCCGTTTCAGACGGTAGACCTGCATAATAATCGCTGCTAAAAGGCTCACCAAAAAAAATTGCATAAAAGACACAAGCCGCCAAATAACTGCCTGCAGGACTAGGATGGCTGCCATCAGAATTATACAACTGCAAACTTGGACACTCTCTACGTACACGTCTCCATGCCTCACCCACAGGAGCACAATAAGCATCAAGGACATCAGCCATTTCCAAATAGTTTTCCGTAAGTTGCTGCTGCATTCCTTCATAAGTATCATTATTACGCCCCCATGTCATATAACAGACACTTTTTCCTTTTGGGGCATAAAGACGGCGTAAACTATCTAACTGCGCCGCAGGATGGAATACATTCTTCTTTACCCATTCCTTTTCACGAGTAGGTGCCTTGCTCTGTTCCTGCATCACCATATAATCCCATCCTCCTTCACGAATCGCCTCTAATGTTTGCGTATTGGCTGCATGCTGTCTCAAGTACCAACCAGGGTTAGCAACCTGGCGCACTGATATTTTTTTTCCACATGAGGATGCTAACGATTGGACTTGCCATGGCAAACGATTAAAAAAAGTATAGCTGTTTTTTTAGCAATAACATTTTGTGTGATTTGCTTTGACAGAACTGTTGTTTTTGCAAGTCAATACTGGCACAGCTTGTTTCCCCATAGGGACAGCCTCATGCCCGATGCCGCACTCTTCTATCTTGCGCCAATGGCATTCCCAACCACGGGATGCAGCCAACTGGTGAATATAAAGCCAGAAACTACGCCCACGCTCCATGCGGTTTCGTCCTTGTCGTTCAGCTTCAGGAGTCTTGCGTAGAAAAGACTCACGTATCGTATCTCCCAAAGCCAGCTGTAGTATGATAGGTTTTGACAAGTATTTTTTTATCTGTTCAGATGAAATATAGGGGATACCAGCCGTACCATAAGGATATGTCTGGGCCAAATCAGGAAAAGTATACCAACCGGGAGAACTTATAATAGCTTTTTCCACATAAGGACTATCGTGAAAAAGCATGAAACGCTGTACGAATTGCCCACCAGCAGAATGACCATAAATCATATATCCTTTGCGCATGCTTCCCGTAAATTGACGCACATATTCAAATAGTTTATCAACCAACACTGGTGTAATTTTTTCGGGAGCATTAGCTACTGTATGGGCAGCATTCATCACCCCCACCTCCTGATAGTCTGCCAAAGGATAAGATTTCAAATCAAAGTGAGGTATAAAAAGCATAAAACCCTTTCTCTCCGCTTCTTCTTTCCAACCGTCCAAAAGATAACGATAGCCGCGGTCTCCTCCTTCAAAGACAAATACAATAGGCATTTGTTTAATATCCCCCTGGGAAGGTATATAATAATGTACATCTACCGGGCGATCGGCAAAAGGAGGGTATTGACTATAAGTGAAGAAATGTTCACCTCTTGGCCTTTCCAAAGTCTGTTTCGCTATTGCAGATAAACAAATACAGAGGAATCCAATATAAAATATAATCAGCTTCTTCATAATTCGTACCTTCCCTTCTTTACTATTGTACCATCTTGCATTACAAATTTACCACGGGCAATGACATCTGTAAGCTGCAAATCTTCCGCCAAAAAACACAAGTCTGCATCTGCTCCTTGTGCCACAATACCTTTAGCTCGTAATTTCAGATTACGAGCCGGATTGGATGTTATCAATGTAATCGCCTGTTCCAATGGTACCCCCTCCTCATTGACTAATGCAACTACCTCCTTGAAATTTAAATTCAAAGGAGCAGGACGATAAGTTATTTCTCCAGTTTCAGGATTCACTCTGCGTACGCCACCATGGCCATCACTAGAAAAAGTAATGCGATCAAGGGGGACACCAGCTCGCAATGCACGTATCACACAACGATGGGGAGTATCAAACTTTGAGCCACCAGTCGAAAAATCAATCATTCCACCTAATTTACCAAATTCTACAGCCTGCATAAAAAGAGCTTCAGTACGTATCAGATGAGTAGGAGACAGATAAGATATCAGTGTAGGATAGTGACGAGCAATATTGAGTAAGGGCTCAATACCTTCCGGAAGTGCTCCCAAATGAATGTGGAGAATTCCTCCTTTACCAGATGTAAATCCCCCTAAACGTACCTGATGTATAATACGTAATATCTCTTGCTCTGTCGGAAACGGACTACGGTCATCACTCATCGCCAGCTTACAGCCAATAACTTTATCTATGAAGATAAGATCGTCAGCCACACTATTCATCAATGTTTTGGTAGGCAATCCGTAATAACTTGTCAGCATATAAGCCGACAATCCGTCATCGTCAATAGCTTTGGCCTTGGCATAAAGCGTAGTAAGTTCTTTGGCAAATCCATCAGTACCAAGCATACCCAATACAGTAGTAGTACCACATGCCACCAGTTCGCTCATAGTCACCTCGGGGACTAATGAGGCATAACCTTGTTGCCCTCCTCCACCAGTAATATGTACATGCTGATCTATAAATCCCGGAGTAACAATTTTACCTTGCACGTCAATAGTATGGCAAAATGATTCATTCAGTTCAATTGTCTTTGAAATATGCGCAATCTTTTCTCCGCATAGCAAAATGTCTGTTTTACCAAGATAGGCAGGAGCATATAAATTTGCATTCTTTATCAATGTAAACATAGCTGTCGATTAATTTTAGAAAGTGATAAGATGATAAAGTATCAAGAAAACAATTCCTCCTATTAAAGGAAATGTATTACGCCTTGCCAACTCCACTGATGACACACCGGCTACCCCGGCAATGGCAACAATGACTCCGGCAATAGGAGATGCGGCACGTCCCATGCTTGCCGCCAACTGCAAAGGAAGTATCAATGAAAAAACCGGCAAACCAAGCTGAGTGGCTATACCCGGCAATAAAGGACCAAATGAAAAAAAGGCTGCATTGCCACTTCCCATCAGCATGGCAGCTCCAAAAATAATGAGAGTAAAGATTGCGGCAATAGCTAATCCCGAAAGTCCGATATGAGAGGAATAACCCACCAATGAATCAATAAATCCCAAACCAATCAGTCCTTTAGAGAAAACTTCTGAAGCTACAATCAATGTTACAACTGAAGTAAACACATTTCCCATGCCTTTCCAAAAACTTGCAAAAACGTTAAAAGTAGTACGCACACTACGAGTATGAAACAACACAAATACCAATGATAAGAACAGAGAAAAAAGCATAGCAGTAGTGGTACCCAATGTTACAGTAGGCTGAAACAGTCCCACAAAAGGTGAAAAGAAAATGAGAAGAGCCAAAGGTAATACCGGGAGTAGCGCAAAAGCCAATGGAACATCCGGTTTTTCTACTAATGAGGTTGCAGTCACATTTGACACCTGCAATATGCCATCCTGCTGTTTCTTTGCATCTTTTTTATCAAAATAACGGTTATTGAAATAGAAGAGTACCATTACAACCAAGGAAGTAGGAATTACTAAAGGAAGTTGATGAGTGATGAAATATTCCACATTGGATTGTCCTATCAATTCGGCAGCCATAGCAGTATTTGCCGACCCCGGTCCCTGATCAAATAGAGTAGCAGCGGCAATGACTGACAATGCTGTAAGTTGGCTTACTCCCAAACTAATTAAAACAGGATAAACCGAAGCCACAAGCAACAATCCTAATCCGGCAGCTGAAGGAGTAGTAATAAAAAGTAATTGTCCAATAGGAATAACTATAGTAGCCGCCAAATAAGGATAACGTCGAAAAAGACCTAATGGCTTCATGGAAATATAGACCAATGCATTAGTAGCCTTTATGTTATTCATGAAAGCTACATAACCGCCAATTGTCATTATCATAAACCCTGCACGCGCCAAATTAGAAAGAAAAACTTCCTCTATCATCCTTACCAAATCAAACACCACCATTCCCGTAGCTTTACTAGGTACTACCGAATGCACTTGCATGAAAAAAGCAGCTGTAAGCATTAATAAACCGGAAAGCATCAAAAGACCTTGAGGATTGAGCTTACGATAAAGACCTACCGCTGTAATCCCTACCATAAGAAGACTAAAAATGAAAGCCAATTCGGACATGATGTATCAAGATATTAAGTTTTTGTTTTCTTTTGAATATATGAATCTAAATCAGATATAAACACCGATATATACAAAGCCGTTTATATGCGGTATTTATATCTGACTATTATCTATCAATACCCCGGATTATTTTCCAAAGGATTACCAGTATTGGCATCAATGAATGATTGCGGCAGCGGGAAAAGGACAGGAGTTTCATATTCATCCATACCACGTCCTGCAATACCAGCTATCTCATTGAGTTCACGCATGCGACGTTTGAAATAGTTATTGGTATCACGTTCGTCACCACCATTTTCTTGGCAAACACGTACCAATGTATGACGACGTTCTTCCTCCGTAAGCAGTTCACGGCTGCGTTCATCAAGAATGAAATCCATACCACCGATTCTAAGATCATCTTCAGTAATACTTACAGCATTGGAACGATTACGTACTTTATTTATCCATTTAATGGCCTCGCCTACTTGATTACTCTTGTAAAGAGCCTCTGCATAAAGTAAATATGTATCTGCCAAACGTAAATAAACAATGTCCGCATAGTGTCCATCATTAGCTGCATTAGCCAAAATAGGTGGAGTATAATCCCATTTACGAGTAGTAGGCCAATCATATTTTTTAATGGAAGTAGAAGTTAGCATGGCTGCATTAACCGTAGTATCAATAAGTGCAGTACCACCTAAATCAAATACCTTGGTTACATTGCCGGCAGCATCTACATCATTAATACTCCATACGATAGCATTGGCAGATACACGGTCATCTTGTTCTCCCATTCCTTTATAATTGTACAAACGAAGTGCTCCTCTGGAAGGAACTACACGTCCGGCTCCCTTACCACCATTAGCTTGCCAAAAGACTTGTGCAAATGAACCTTCACCACCGTTATTGATATAGTCCGGATTATGCTGGTTTGTCTTTTTACAATCGCCATCATTAGCATAATAGTTCTTATAAGTTGTAGTCATATAGACATTTGCAGTACCATAGGCACTATTCTCCTCTTCTGTGTTAATGAAAGCCAGTAACACCTCCGTATTTCCATCAGCATACATAGGAGTATAAAATACGTCAATAAAAGGACATCCATCATTGGAAGCATTACTACCAAAGCGTTGATTTATAAGGGAATATTCTCCACTTTCCACTAATGGTTTCAGTACTGAAACTGCTTTTTCAGCATTACCTTCTGCCAAATAAAGTTCACCCAAATAGTGACGTGCCACAGCACCAGAGACTTTACTATTATTAGAAGTACGCAAAGGAAGGTTATCGACTGCAAACTGGAAATCTTCTGCCATCACTTCGCGAATACTACTCAAGGAAGCACGGTCCCAATCATCACGATAATTCAATCCTGTAATTTCTTGTGTTGAAAGGGGCACTGCACCAAATGAATAGGTAAGGTGACGGTAAGCCCAAGCACGGAAAAAGCGAGCTTCGGCCAACACCTCATTTTTACGATTTTCAGCATCAGCACCACTTCCCCAGTTAATGCCATCATTGTCAGCTCTTGAGATAACCATATTGGCAGTGTTGATGATACGATATCCCCACTGGAAAATATTATTCCAAATAGCAAGATCAGTGTAAGTTATCTCTTTGGGATTGTAGAGGAACTTCATTTCCGCATGACTATTATTGGCCCATGAATTATCTACCCCTCCACCCCAGGCAGAATGCAGACAGAGCGCAATACTTCCTCCCATTGCATCAGCACGGCGATACTCTGCACGCATAAGACCATAAAGAGGCGTTATCATCGATTTAAATCCATTGTAATCTACAAGTAAATTTTCAGGATAAAGTGCATCACGAGGATCTTCCTTAAGAAACTTATCCTCATTACAGCCGCCCATAGTGAGCAATAATACTGTAAACACTAAGACATTGAAATATGTTATTTTTTTCATATGTGCAATTTCATTTTAGCTTTTTATGATATATTACTCTCATCAAATATCTAACTTTAGTCCAAAAGTGAACGAACGTACTGGAGGAGCAGCCAATTGATCATTGAGAAATTCCGGATCCATACCTGTCCAGCCAGTTATTGTAGCCAAATTCTTAATGTTCATGTAAAGATTGAGCCGTTTGATGAAAGTACGACGCAACCATTGTTGTGGGAAATTATAACCCAATGTAACGTCGGAAATACGTAAGAAATCTGTCTTTTCATAGAAACTGGCTCCCTCTGGATTCACATCACTATTCAAACTATTTTTCGGATAGCTATTCGTAGGATTCTCTGGAGTCCAAAAATCCACCAAAAAGCGGTTCTGGCGATATGAATTATGGCTTGTATCATACAAGGCATTCAGATGGGTTTGTCCTAACTGAGCCGTTAAGAACACACTCAGAGTGAAGTTTTTGTACTCAAAAGTGTTCATCAAACTCATATTTACTTTAGGAATAGCCGACGCTTCACCGAGGCCACCGGTCTGAAAGTACGCCGGGCAAATGCCATTTAACAGAGCAAGG